>OHDD01001247.1_pt1 | contig 10914 bp, 7 predicted proteins | sample 1566941 | NCBI WGS metagenome assembly OHDD01 (sample SAMEA3879580, study PRJEB24766) | human gut metagenome | biome: human-associated habitat; feature: feces | place: USA | collected 1985/1987 | reverse complement strand
ATTTAATTCTTTATTTTACTTAATTTAATTAAATATACTTTATTTTTTTTTAATATTGATGTTCCTAAGATAGCTAATGCTCCTCCAATTGCAGCAACTACCCCAGCACCTATAGGTGCTCCTGTATTTGGTAACTTTCCATTTGGTTTTTCTGTATCCTGAGATGGTTTGCTTGGTTTTGATGGAACTTCTGGTTTTTTATCTTCCTCTGGAGCTTCTGGTTTTTCACCTTCTCCAGGATTTTCTGGTTGCTCCGGTACTTCTGGTGTTTCTTCACCTTCTTCTGTTGCTACACCAACAAAAGTAGGCTTAATTTCAAATATTTCTGGTTTTCCAACATTTTCTGACCATTGAAGTTTTACTGTTACAATATTAGTTGCTTCATCTAAAACAAATTCATTATAACCTTCAGTTAAACTTCCTAGTTCTATCCATTCTCCTGATGATTTTTGTGCTGTAACCTTAGCTCCTGAGATGTTATCAATCCCTTGAACTACTGTTATTTTAGATGATAATTTATTATCTAAAATTTTATAAACTAATTCATCTCCTGCAACAATATCTCTACTTGGTATATATGCCGAATTTAAATTATTATCTCTTGTATTTTCTGCTCTATCAATATAAGTTCCCTTAGCTGTTGTAGTTACTAAATATTCTTCAGTTAAATTATTTACAGTAAATTCTCTTACCTTTATCCAACGATCTCTATATTTTGTTGATGTTGCTTTTAAATATCTAGCTTCAATATCTAAATCCTTAATTACAATATCATTAGGTCCAAAATCAACATCTATTTGAGTCCAATTTTCACCATCTACAGAATATTCAAGTACTCCATTATTTATAAAGTCTTCATCATGACCTTGTAATAATCTTATATCTCTAACATTCATTGTCTTTCCTAAATCTATTTGAATGTAATCTCCCTCTTGAATAAATGGAGTTGTTACAAGTTGTGTCCCTGTATCATAATCATCTCCATAGATAGCTTGTCTGTGTGGTCTGTCAGGATTTATTGGTCTATTAGTTGTCATTGTTATCTCTGGCATACCCTCTGTATGGATTTTTATAGATTCCAAGTTAACCTTTGTATCCTTTAATGCCCTTATTCTAAAGTACTTACCTGTAACAGGTTTTACTTCTCTAAATGATGTACCGCTTTTTACTTCTTGCCAATTCCAACTTCTATTATCTAACGAAGTTTCTATTACAAAGTCTTCTGTATTTAAAACTCCTATAGTATTTAATGCAACTACTCTTTTTATATCATTTAAGGCAATTCCTATAGTTTCTCCTTCTTTTAAAGATACTTCTCCGATATTATCTAATGATACAAATTCTTCATCTCCATCTGTTCCCTTTAGTATATTTACCTTTGATGAATCAACCTTTCCTAATGCCTTTTCACTACTTTTATTTACATTTACTTTAAAATCCCTAACAAATAATTTATTATCAATATCCTTAGTAGCTCTATATCTAACATATCTTGCTTCAATATCACACTCAACTAATACTTCTCTATTACTCAGATTAGCTGTTAACTCTGTCCAATTAGTACCATCCACAGAGTATTCTAATGTTCCATCTAAAAGTATTTCTGTATCATATCCAGTCTTACCCATTAATAAATACACATTATTTAATTTTTCTACTGTACCTAAGTCAAATCCTATATATTGATTAGATTTAATATTATCCTTTGACCAAAAACCATTATCTAGTAACTTATCAAACATCTTATCAGGTCCATGTGTCCCTTTAGGCATGTACCATTGTTCATATTCATTATGCTCTATATTTCCAATAGATGTGTAATTATACTCTTTATCTTTTAATACTGTTGTTTTATTATCAAAATATTTATTTCCAACTTCATGAGCTTCCCTTATAAATGGATCTACAACTAAATTAGCTATTAATTCCTTCTTACTATCTAATTCTAGCAATGCTTTTGTTCCCTTATATTTATTGCTCCAGAATCCAATCATATTATCTGATTTTATATCTTTCAACATTTCAACTGTCATTAATCCTGTATTAGCATACATTTCGAATTTTTCTAAATGACCTTCAATTTGTTCTAATAACTTTTCATTTCTTAATGTATTTCTTAAAGTATCTGGAGTAGATTTCATTTTTTCAAATTCAGAAGTTAATTCATTTAACTCACTACTTACATCTTCTCCTTTATTCCACTTTTCCCACATTGAAGTTATAAGAGAATTTAACTCTGGTGAATCTGGTCTTCCTGTATCTAATCTTGTAGTATGATTTGCAAATTCTTTTAATGAATCTTTAGCTTCCCCACCTACTATTTCTAATGCTGTATCCCAAGATCTATTATAGTCATAATTCTTAGTATTCCATGCATAATCAGCCCCTGTTATAGTTGATATTTTAGATGCTTCAGCAAATCTCATTGGATTGACAATAAATCCTGATATTTCATCATCTAAATTTGTGTCTAAATCATATATTGGTCCTAATGCTAATTTATCCTCTTTATAATCATTAACAGGATAGTTCCACCATAACATCATTTTCTTACCATATATATCAGTTACCTTATTAGCATCATCCATAGATACTCCTCCTGGAGGAATAACATCATTTCCTGTCCACATAACTTCTATATCTTCAGCTAAAGTGTTAGCAAAATCTTGTGTATATAGCTTTATATTTGTACTATTCATTTCAAACATAGAACTAGCCCAGTACTCTTTAGGAACTGTTATTAATGTTTTAACCCCTTCTCTTGTCTTAACAAACTCTTCATTAAATCTATTTAATATTTCAGCTTGCTTAGCTCCCTCATTATTTTCTATATCATCCCAAAGTATGGCAAATCTTCTAACACCCATATCATATAATGTTTGAGCTTTATTAATTAAAGCTTGGAAATCTGCTTCTGCCTCTGCTGCATTTTCTCCATTTTCACCTTCAAACTTAATATCTAAACCTGGAGAAATAGCAAATACAAAGTCCACCTTATTTTCATCTGCAGTATGTATTAATTCTTGCATTCTATCAAGTTCTGATGCTGGATAAGGTTCTCTCCAAAGTTTTCTATGATATGGATCAGATTTAGGTGCATATATATATGCATTCATCTTATTTTCACCATACATTCTTAGTTGATCTAGCCTTTCTTCTTGAGTCCAAGGTGTTCCATAAAACCCTTCTACTACAGCTCTTAATTTTACACTTGGTTCATCCTTTATAGTAACTTCTTCTATAATTTTATTGTTATCATTTTCTATAATTTGCTTTAATGTTTGAACTCCATAAAAAGTCCCTGATTCATCATTACCTCTAATAATTATTTTATCGCCCTCTTCATTATCCCTAGTTACTAAAACATACCCTTCTTCTTTAGTAATCGTAGATGCATCTACTCCAGTTTCATTAAGAGCTTCTTCCAATTCAGTTATATTATCATTAACTTCACCTATATATATAGTTGTAGCACCTTCAACTAATGTTTCATTAACAGTTATATTCATGCTAGATAAAATATTTTTTAATAATTCAACAGCATACTTATCTGCTTCACTTCCTCCAATTATATTAATTGTTTCTGTTAATTCTACTTCATTTTGTAAAATTTCCATGCTTTGTGGTAATGGATTAATTGTTAAATTATTATTAGATAAAGTGCTTACCACTTCTCTTGTTATTTCATTAGATGCTTGTACACTTATTGATGCCATAGAATTTACAGCTAACATTGCTACTAAGCACATACCCAATTTCCTTGCAAATTTTGCTCTTGACATATCTCATCTCTCCACTCTATAAAATACTTTCAATATAGTTTTTTCTATAAATTTAGCTTTTTTTATAAAAAAAAAAGCTAAAGGATATAGAAAAAATCTATTCCTCTAGCTAATGCCTACTTATTTGTAGTTACACGCCTGTTAATTTATTAATTATATTAACTACACTTTACCATAGGCTTTCTTTTTGGTAAACATTTTCATACATAATTCCTAGAATTTCTCCATAATTTCTAAAATTTTTACTATAACTCCGATTTTATAAATTACTATATTGGCACTCTTGTATTAATCACAGCAGAATTTTAATATATCGTTAAAAAAATTAAAATTTTAAGACAATTTAGAATTTTCTTTCAGAAACCCTTTACATACTTTGTCGAATATTGTATATTATAGTTGTAATTTGTATAAACTAAAAAGTTAAATATATTTATGTAATATAAAGAAAGGGTGATATTATGGCTAATATCGGAATATTCGACGTTTTAGGTCCAATTATGATTGGTCCATCATCATCTCATACAGCTGGAGCTGCTAGACTTGGAAAAATAGCAGGAACAATTGTTAATAAACCTATTAAAGAAGTAAGTTTTCTTCTTCATGGATCCTTTAGGGAAACATATAAGGGGCATGGAACCGATCGTGCTCTTGTTGCAGGAATATTAGGATTTCTTCCTGATGATCCTAACCTTAAAGATTCTATTTCAATTGCAAATGAAAAAGGAATAATCATTAGATTTCTTCCAGCTGATTTGGGACAAGTTCATCCTAATACAGTTAAATTTTTAATTAAAGATATTGATGATATTGAATGGGAAGTACTAGGCTCTTCTATTGGTGGTGGATTGGTTGAAATTCATGAGATTAATGGAAAAAAAGTTAAAATAACTGGTGAATATCCTACTATTATTACTTGCCATGATGATGTTCCTGGTACTGTTTCTAAAATATCTACCCTTTTCTATGAAAATAAAATAAATATTGCTTTCATGTCACTTAGTAGAAATCAAAAAGGTAAAGATGCTACTATGACCTTAGAAGTTGACACTAATATTTCAGATGAAATTATAAATGAAATAAAATCAATAAATGGAGTAAACCGTGTTATTGTAATTAATTCTTTAGGAGGATTTTAACTATGAATATTGCAAAATCAGGTAAAGAACTTATTAATATATGTCAAAAAGAACAAATATCATTAAGCGAATATGCTATTCGTAAGGAAGTTGAAGCTAAAGGTGTTTCACGAGAAGAATTATTTTTACAAATGAAAAATACACTAAATGCAATGAAAGAAAGTGCTACTTTAGGTAGAGAGAAAAAGGTGTATTCTCTTAGTGGACTTATTGGCGGAGATGCTTATCGTCTACAACAATATAGCAATTCTGGTAAATCCCTAATGGGTAGTGGTATTGTTACTGCAATGGCTATGGCTATGTCATCCTCTGAAGTTAACGGTTCTATGGGTAAAATTGTAGCGTGTCCAACTGCTGGTTCATGCGGTATATTACCTGCAGTAATTTTAAGCGCTGGAGAATTATTAAATAAAACTGATGATGAGCTTATTACCGGATTATTTGCAGCTTCAGCTATAGGAATGATTATTGGAATGAACGCTACCTTCTCTGGTGCTGAAGGAGGATGCCAAGCTGAATGTGGTTCTGCTGCAGCAATGGCATCAGGTGCTGTTGTTGAACTTATGGGTGGAACTCCAGAAATGAGTTTAGATGCTGCCGCTATTATTTTCAAAAATGTATTAGGTCTTGTATGTGACCCTGTTGCTGGTTTAGTTGAAATACCTTGTGCAAAAAGAAATGTATCCGGTGCAATAAACGCCCTTTGTACAGCTGATTTAGTAATGGCTGGTGTAAATTCAAAGATTCCTTTTGATGATGCCCTTTCAGCAATGTATAAAGTTGGACTAGGAATGCCTGCTGAATTAAGAGAAACTGCTTTAGGTGGTGTTGCCATTACTGAAACTGGTTTAAAACTTAAAGAGAAAGTATTTGGAAAAACTAATAATTAATAGGGGGATTAAGATATGAATATTATATTTGGAACGATTCTTTTACTTATAGTTCTTGGATTATTTACTTTATTCAGTTATAAAGCTCCAAATGGAATGAAAGCTATGGGGGCACTAGCTAATGCCGCTTGTGCGAGCTTCTTAGTTGAAGCATTCCATGATGCATTCTTTGGAGGAGTATTAAATATTGGATTTTTACAAAGTGTTGGTGCTGCTAATGGTAGCTTAGGTGGGGTTGCTGCAGCAATACTTGTGCCCCTAGCTCTTGGTGTTTCTCCAGTTTATGCAGTATTAGTTGGACTTGCATGTTCAGGATTTGGTATTTTACCTGGTTTTATTGCTGGATACCTTATATCTTATGTTATTAAATTCTTAGAAAAGAAAGTACCTGCTGGTTTAGACCTTATTGCTATTATAATTATTGCAGCTCCACTTTCTCGTTTAATAGCATCAGGTATGACACCAATTGTTAATAGTACATTATTAAAAATAGGTGATGTATTACTTTCATCTGCTAATTCAAGTCCTATAATTATGGGAATTATTCTTGGTGGAATATTAACAGTAGTTGCTACAGCTCCACTTAGCTCAATGGCTCTTACTGCTATGCTTGGATTAACAGGAGTCCCAATGGCTATAGGTGCCCTAGCAGTGTTTGGTTCTTCATTTATGAACTATGTATTCTTTGGAAAAATGAAATTTGGTTCTAAAAAAGATACTATTGCAGTTGCAATAGAACCTCTAACTCAAGCAGATATAATTAGTGCTAATCCTATTCCGGTTTACGTAACAAACTTTATAGGTGGTGCATTAAGTGGAATAATAGTCTCTCTTATGGGATTAGTAAATATGACCCCTGGTACTGCCACTCCAATTGCAGGCTTTGCAGTTATGTTTGCCTATAATCCAGCTATAAAGGTATTAATAGCTGCTGCTGGTTGTATTTTAGTAAGTGTTATCAGTGGATATATCGGATACTTCATCTTTAAGAATAAAAAAATTCTTACTGCTGATGAGATTAGAAATCCACAAGCAGCTTAATTAGCTTAAATATATATAACACAAATTACAATTCATTGTGAATAAATCCCTTAATTACAATCTGTGTTGCTAATAATTTAATTTATAAATTTTATCCTTATATAAAAAACGTACCACTACTTATGGTACGTTTTTTTATCTATATAATATAATTTTTTATAGAGCTCCAATTTTCTTAAGTGTATAAGTTATATGTCTTCCTTCTTCAACACCTTCAATAATTCTTCTAGCTCTTACACTATCCCCTATGTTAACAACTTCAACATTAGTTCCAGCAAAGTTTTCTTGTAATGAGGCCATTAATGGTGAGTATGCTCTCATTCCTAAACATACAAATCCATAATCAAAGCTTATTTCTTCATCTGCTCCATCTTTATTAACTATAAAGCTGCTATCTTTAATTTCTAATAATGAAGTTTCAGCTCTTACATCTACTTCCTTCTTCTTAAGCATAGTCATGAAATCAAGCTTAGTTATTATATCCATTCCATTACCTACAGCTGGCATTCTTTCAACTATAGTAACATGAGAACCCTTGTGAGCGAAGTATTCAACTACATCTAGTCCAACAGCTCCTCCACCGATAACTCCTATTTTCTTTCCTTCTAAGTCCATTTCATTGAACTTTTCAATATTATTTATTAATCCAAATATTGATAGTACTTTTGAATCTTCCTTATCAACTCTATCATGTAATCCAGCTATTGGAGGTAATAATGGAGTAGATCCTGTAGCATTAACAACTACATCTGGCTTTAAGTTTTCTATTGCTTCCATTGTAGCAGTAGTATTTGTAAATATATAAAGATTTCTTAACTTCTTAGCTCTATTAATTAAGTAATCTGGGAAATCATTAATTCTATCCTTAGCTGGTAATTTAGCTATCTCTCTAGCTAATCCACCTAAGTAAGGCTTAGCTTCAAATAAGAATGTTGTACATCCAACTTCAGCAGCTGTACAAGCAGCTTCAAGCCCTGCAGTACCTCCACCAATAACAACAACGTTAACTGGCTTATTTACTTTCATTGATGTATGAGCTTCTTCCCCTAAAATAACTTCTGGATTTATTGTACATCTTACAGGTCTATTTATTCCTATTCTGTGACCAGCACATCCAATGTTACAAGATATACATTTTCTTAACTCATCTTCTCTTCCGCTTCTTACTTTATTAACCCATTCTGGATCAGCTATAAGTCCACGTCCCATTGCTAATAAATCAGCATGTCCTTCTGCTAATATCTTTTCAGCAACTTCTGGATTTCTTATGTTTCCTGAAGTTATAACTGGCTTATTAAACTTTTCTTTAAAAGCTTTAGCCATGTATGATCTCCAACCATCTTTTAAGTAGTTAGCATCTATTTGATATTGAAGCGTATCATTAACTGCTGCAGATACATTTAATATATCTATTTCATCAACAAGATATTCCATCATTTCTAATGTATCTTCTAATGTATTTCCACCCTCCATAAATTCATCAGCACTAAATCTAAAGCTTATTGGTAACATTGGTCCTACTGCAGCTCTAACCTTTTCTAATACTAACTTAGGGAATCTTACTCTATTTTCTAAGCTTCCACCAAATTCATCCGTTCTTTTATTATATAATGGTGATAAGAATTGACATAATAAATAAGAATGTCCCCCATGAATCTCAACAGCATCAAACCCAGCCATTTGAGCTCTTCTTGCAGCATCTGCATACTTATCTGCAATTGCATATATTTCTTCTACTGTAAGTGGTCTTGGAATAGCTCCTCCTGCTTTTGAAGGTACATTTGAAGAAGATACTGGAGTATGTCCTTCTATTCTTCCTGGCACAGCTGATGCTCCAGAATGATTTATTTGAATAGCAACACAAGCACCATGTCTATGTAATCTTTCAGTTAATCTAAATAAATTTGGCATATATCTATCATGGTCTAATCTAATTTGAGTTGTTCCATTTGAACCTACAGGAAAATCAACACAAGCATTTTCTACTATGATTAATCCTGTTCCACCTTTAGCTCTCTTTTCATAATATTGAACATGTTCTTCAGTGAAATCACCCATTGCTCCACCATAGTTTGTTCCCATTGGAGGCATAGCAACTCTATTTCTAATAGTCATATTTTTAATTGTTAATGGTGTAAATATGTTTTGGTACTTATTCATCCTACATTCTCCCTACAAATATATATTGATAAAGTTTTAACTTTTATTTTCATACGATCTCTTACTTAAGTATACCCGTTGAAAAGCTATAAATCTAATGAATATTTATATCATTATTTATAGATATTATCTATATAAATTAAAAGTGAAAGGCTGTGCATCTCTGCAACAGCCTCTTTCATTTAAAAGTACAATTATTTGTTATTTTTAGTTATATAGTCTTCTAAAGCTTCCATTGCTAAAACATAACCTTTTTCACCGAATCCACACATTTGTCCTATACAAGCAGGAGCAGTCTTTGATTCTTTTCTAAATTCTTCTCTAGCATGTACATTTGAAATATGAACTTCAACTGTTGGAATTCCAGTATTTCCCTTAATTGCATCATGTAAAGCTATGCTGTAGTGAGTGTATGCACCTGGGTTAATAACAACACCATCAAACTTTTCAAAATATGCTCTTTGTAAGAAATCTATCATAGTTCCTTCACAGTTACTTTGAAGAAGTGTAACTTCGTGTCCTCTTTTTTCCCCTTCTTCTTTTATATAATCACAGATTTCAGTAAAGCTCTTTGATCCGTATATTCCTTTTTCTCTAACACCTATCATATTTATGTTTGGTCCATTTATCACCATAAATTTCATAATAAATTCCTCCTAAATTTTACTTATTGCTACCAAATAAGAATTCTTTCATGTGTTCTATCGGCATTTCTTCTCCAGTCCAACATTTGAACGCTTCTGCACCTTGGAATAACATCATTCCTAATCCATTTATAGTTGGGCATCCAACTTCTTCTGCTAATTCTAATAATCTAGTTTTAGCTGGTTGATATACAACGTCACTTACTATAAGATCTGGTCTTAACATATCTTTTTCTATGTAAGTTTGACCAACGTATGGCTTCATACCCATTCCAGTACCATTTGTGAATATTGCAGAGTCAGCAATTTCTGCTCTTAAAGCTTCTTTATCTTCTAATCTAAATAATTTAGCTTTACAGTTAGTTTTTTCATTTATTTTCTTAACTGTTTCTTCTGCTCTTGCAAAAAATTCATCATCTTGATTGAATATTGAAAGTTCAGCTACTCCATCTAAAGCTGCTTGGATACAAATTGCTGTAGCTGCTCCCCCAGCTCCAACTATAGTCATCTTCTTACCAATAACATCGAATCCAGCATCGCTTAATGATCTCATATAACCAACACCATCAGTTATGTGTCCAGTTAAAACACCATCATCATTTATTACTGTATTTACAGCTCCTGCAAGTTCTGCAGCTGGAGTTAATTTATCTAAGTATTTATGAATAACAGTTTTATTTGGCATTGAAACATTGCACCCTCTAGCTTGCATTGCTTTTAAGCCTTTTACTGCATCTTCTAATCCATCATTTCCAACTTCAAATGCAAGGTAAGCATAATCTAAACCTAAGTATTGAAATGCTTCATTATGCATCTTCGGTGAGCTTGTATGTTTAATTGGTGTTGCTAATAATCCTATTAATGTAGTATAACCTGAAATACGTTTTTCCATTGTATTCTCTCCTTTATATCAATAGCTTCTTACTATAAGCTACTCTAATCAACTTAATCGTCTTAGTATTTTTGAATAAATATAATGAACGTTAAATATTTAACACTTAATTCACTTTTATTATATTCTAGTATTCTATACTATTCCAATTGATTTTAACCACATTATCTATAGATATAACCTATGTATTATTAAGAATTACATATTACTTATTTATAATTAAACATTAAATATATAAAAATAATGATGAATTATATTATGATTTAGCACTTCTAAACTTAAAGATGGATAAAGTTGATGATGCAATTTTAGATTTAAATAAAGCAATAGCTATAGATGAAGATAAAAGTGATTATTATAGAGCTT
>OHDD01001224.1_pt1 | contig 11085 bp, 10 predicted proteins | sample 1566941 | NCBI WGS metagenome assembly OHDD01 (sample SAMEA3879580, study PRJEB24766) | human gut metagenome | biome: human-associated habitat; feature: feces | place: USA | collected 1985/1987 | reverse complement strand
GTGATGGCGATGGTGTTGCTATGCGGAACAATAACCGGACCGCCGATGCTTAGTGAATATGCGGTCGAACCGGTAGGGGTGGCAATGACAAGGCCATCCGCCTGATAAGTGGTGAGATAGGCACCGTTGATGGCTGTATGAATGGAAATCATGGACGAGCTGTCGCGTTTTAACACAGCGATTTCGTTCAGACCGAAAGGATATCCTTTCAGCTCTTGTTCTTTACAGGATACTTGGAGTACACTGCGGTCTTCTATCCGGTAATTATTACTGTAAATATCATTGAAAGTATCTTCCATTTCTTCGGGCGAAACATCAGCCAAGAAGCCCAAACGTCCGGTATTAATGCCTAATATGGGGATATTACGCGATCCCACCCGGCTGGCTGCTTTCAGAAAAGTACCATCGCCACCGATGCTTAGCACCATATCGGCTTCAAAATCATTTCCCTCGAAAACACCGGCTTGACGAATTTGCAATTTCAAGTCGTCCGTCAGGAACTGATAGAACTCCCGGCAGATATAAACTTCGGCGCGGTGCCTGTCCAGGATAGAAAGCAAACGCTCTACGTGTGTGGATTTCTTGGCCTGATAGGTGTTTCCAAAAATGGCGAATTTCATGGGACGCATATTCATTAGTTAATTTTATAAATCTTTTGTTTGGCAAAATGGATTAGGTTTTGATAAAACCTGCTAACTTTGCACATCAGAACTGCAAAGATAATAATATATTGCTAAGATGACAAAGTTAAGTGTAAATATAAACAAGGTAGCTACCTTGCGTAATGCTCGTGGCGGGAATAACCCGGACGTGATAAAAGTTGCTTTAGATTGTGAGGCGTTTGGTGCTGAAGGCATTACTGTTCATCCTCGTCCCGATGAACGCCATATCCGTCGTAGCGATGTGTATGCACTGCGTCCTTTGCTTACCACTGAGTTTAATATTGAGGGCTATCCCAGTCCCGAGTTTATTGATTTGGTGTTGAAGGTGAAACCGCATCAGGTAACTCTTGTACCGGATGCTCCCGACCAGATTACTTCCAATGCGGGATGGGATACCAAAGCGAATCTGTCTTTTTTGACGGAACTGATGGATACATTCGGTCACGCAGGAATCCGTACTTCTATTTTTGTGAATACGGAGCGTGAAATGATAGAATATGCGGCTAAAGCCGGGGCCGATCGTGTGGAGCTCTATACCGAACCCTACGCGACTCTTTATCCTCGGAATCCCGAAGCGGCTGTCGCTCCTTTTGTAGAGGCTGCCAAAGTGACCCGCAGTTTGGGGATGGGCTTGAATGCCGGACATGACTTGAGCTTGGTGAACTTGAAATATATGCATGACAATATTCCTTGGCTGGACGAAGTTTCCATCGGTCATGCTTTGATAAGCGATGCTCTTTATCTGGGGCTGAAACAAACAATTGAAGAATATAAAAATTGTCTCCGTTAATGATGAACTTGACTTTACTGGCTGCGCAAACAGCCATTGGGGATACCCTGGCAGGGGGTAATCCTGTTTTGACGCCTGTTTCGGGAGAGGCGCAGATGAACCTTTGGGACATGGCGCTGAAAGGCGGATGGATTATGGCTGTACTGGCTGTACTGTCTGTGGTGTGTTTCTATATTTTCTTTGAACGACTGGCGGTTATCCGCAAAGCCGGCAAAGACGATCCCATGTTTATGGAGCGTATCCGTGACTATATCCGCACCGGCGAAATAAAGTCGGCCATTAACTATTGTCGCATAACCAATACGCCTTCGGCACGTATGATTGAAAAGGGAATTACCCGTATGGGGCGTCCTGTGGCCGATGTGCAGGCTGCTATTGAAAATACAGGTAATATTGAAGTTGCCAAACTGGAAAACGGATTGCCTATTGTTGCAACCATTTCCGGCGGTGCACCTATGATTGGTTTCTTGGGAACTGTTACCGGTATGGTGCAGGCTTTTTGGGAAATGGCAAATGCCGGAAATAATATCGATATCACTCTGCTTTCGGGAGGTATTTATGAAGCTATGATTACTACGGTGGGTGGTTTGATAGTGGGTATTGCAGCTATGTTTGCCTATAATTATCTGGTGACTCGTGTAGATAAGGTGGTGAGCCAGATGGAAGCACGCACCATGGCATTTATGGATTTGCTGAACGAACCTGTTCAAAAGTAAAAGCGTATGGCACTGAAAAGAAGACATAAAATATCGCCCAACTTCAGTATGGCGTCTATGACGGACATCATATTCCTGTTGCTGATATTTTTTATGATTACCTCCACCATGGTGTCGCCCAATGCCATCAAGGTGTTGCTTCCGCAAGGTAAGCAGCAGACTTCGGCAAAGCCGCTCACGCGGGTAATCATTGATAAGAACCTGAATTTCTATACTGCTTTCGGCAATCAGGACGAAATGCCGATTGAGTTGGAGGAATTGCCTGCTTTTTTGCAAGAGTGCGCTCAGAAAGAGCCCGATATGTATGTGGCGCTCTATGCGGATGAGGCAGTGCCTTATCGTGAAATAGTAAGGGTGCTGAACATTGCTAATGAAAATCACTTCAAAATGGTGCTGGCCACGCGTCCGCCTGAGAAGAAACGATAAGCTGATTCTTCGTTATTGTCATTCTGAATGAAATGAAGAATCTGTAAACATGAGAATAAAAGCATGAAAAAAAATAAGATAACAGGACTGATTGGTACGATTGTACTACATGCCGTTCTCCTTATTCTGTTGCTGGTGATAGCTATTCGCCGTCCGCAGATGCAGGAGGAAGGAGGTGTGCCTGTTATGTTGGGAAATACGGAACTGTCGCAAGGCAATGCCGACCCTTATACGTTGACGGATGTGGATATAATGAATGAGCCGGAAGCCCCTGCACCTGATATTTCCGAACCGGAGCCGGTTCCTGCCGTTGATGTAAAAGAGGAAGTAATCACTCAGACAGAAGAGGAAACAGTGGCAGTGCCCAAGAAAGAGCCGAAAAAGGAAACTAAAAAAGAGACTCCCAAGAAGGAAACTCCCAAAAAGGAAGTTCCAAAGAAAGATACTGTAAAACCGAAAGAGAAGACTGAAGCCGAGAAACGTGCCGAGGCTGAGAAAGCTGCTGCGGAAAAGAAGGCGGCTGCAGAAAAAGCGGCGGCAGAGGCAGCGGCAAAGAAGATTGCCGGTGCTTTTGGCAAGGGTACTCAGATGGGGAACAAAGGGACCGGTACGGCAGGGAGTGGTCTTGAAGGTAGCCCGACAGGTAATGCGGCGGAAGGAAAATCGACAGGTACAGGTGGTTATGGAACATTTGACCTTAATGGACGTTCTTTGGGTAGCGGCGGTTTGCCGATGCCTGTTTATAATGTTCAGGATGAGGGCCGTGTGGTGGTAACCATCACTGTAAATCCGGCAGGGCAGGTGATAAGTACAAGTATCAACAAACGTACCAATACGGTAAATGCTGCGTTGCGGAAGGCTGCGGAAGAGGCGGCGCGTAAAGCCCGCTTTAACCAAGTAGACGGAGTAAATAACCAGACGGGTACTATTACATATTACTTTAAACTGAAGTAGCTTATGAAAACAATTTATGTATTTTTGGCAGAAGGCTTCGAGGAAGTGGAAGCGCTGACCCCGGTGGATGTGTTGAGACGTGCAGGTTTGCCTGTGAAGACAGTCTCTGTAACCGGTGTGCTGACCGTAAATGGTGCACACGGAGTTTCGGTTATAGCCGATATGGTGTTTGAAGAAGTGAAAGAAGCGGATACGGAAATGATTGTGTTGCCGGGTGGTCTGCCCGGAGCGACAAATCTAGATGCACACAAAGGATTGAGTGATTTGATTATGGCCTTTGCAGAAGCCGGTAAACCGTTGTCTGCTATTTGTGCGGCTCCGTTGGTATATGGCAAACGTGGTTTGTTGAAAGGAAAGAAGGCAACTTGCTATCCGGGCTTTGATAAATATCTGGATGGTGCTGACTATACAGCCGCTTTGGTACAGAATGACGGCAATTTTATTACGGGAAAGGGCCCCGGTGCTGCAATGGACTTTTCATTTGCAATCGCAGAAAAATATGTCGGTGCAGATAAGGTGAAGGAACTGAAACAAGCGATGATGATTGCTGAATGAAGAAACATGTTATCATAGTAGCCGGTGGTAAAGGTTTGCGTATGGGTGGAGATATTCCGAAACAGTTTCTGCCGATAGGCGGCAAACCTGTGCTGATGCGTACTATTGAGGCCTTTTATTCCTACGATCCTTCTATACATATAATATTGGTGCTTCCATTGGCTCAACAGGCTTATTGGAAGCATCTGTGTGAGACATATCATTTTGTATTGCCTCATGATATTGCCGATGGGGGCGAAACTCGTTTTCACTCTGTAAAGAATGGTTTGGCACTTGTCGGGGGGGAGGGGCTGGTAGGTGTTCATGATGGTGTCCGTCCTTTTGTGTCCCGACAGGTAATTGCCGGATGCTATGATACGGCCCGGCAGCGGCACGCCGTTATTCCTGTGATAGATGTGGTAGAGACAGTGCGGCATCTGACAGGGGTGGGAAGTGAAACGGTTCCACGCAATAACTATAAACTGGTTCAGACTCCACAGGTATTTGATGTACAATTGCTGAAAGATGCTTATCGGCAAGAATATACGGATGCTTTTACCGATGATGCTTCCGTAGTGGAAGCAATGGGTAAGGAGGTATGGTTGGTAGAAGGAAACAGGGAAAACATTAAATTAACAACTCCATTCGATTTGAAAATAGCGGAAGTCTTAATTTGAAATGTTCGATATCACTACGCGTGACATAAAATATTTGCAAGGGGTGGGGCCCCAACGTGCAACAGTCTTGAACAAGGAGCTGAATATTTTTTCCTTGCGTGATTTGTTGTACTATTTCCCTTATAAATATGTAGACCGGAGTCGTCTTTACTATATTCATGAAATAGACGGTAATATGCCTTACATTCAGTTGAAAGGTGAAATCCTCAGTTTTGAGACTTTTGGCGAAGGAAGACAACGCAGGCTTGTCGGTCATTTCTCGGATGGAACGGGGGTTATTGATCTTGTTTGGTTTCAAGGAATCAAATATCTGTTGGAACATTATAAGACCCGGACAGAATACATAGTCTTCGGCAAACCGACCGTATTCAACGGCCGTATCAATGTGGCGCATCCCGACATGGATCCCTCGGGCGAACTTACCCTTTCTGCAATGGGGCTGCAACCCTATTATAACACGACGGAGAGGATGAAACGCGGTTTCCTCAATTCGCATGGATTGGAGAAGCTGATGAAGAATGCACTTGCTTTATTGCAGGAACCTCTTGCGGAGACGTTAAGTCCGCAAATTATAGAAGAACATCACTTGATGTCGTTGGATGACGCCATCCGTAATATTCATTTTCCTCAGAACCCTGAATTACTTCGTAAGGCACAATATCGCCTGAAGTTTGAAGAACTGTTTTATGTGCAGCTCAACATTCTGCGTTATAGCAAAGACAGACAACGTAAATATCGCGGCCTGTATTTTGATAAGGTAGGGGAGATATTCAATACCTTCTATTCCCAAAACCTTCCTTTTGAATTGACCGGAGCGCAGAAACGGGTAATAAAGGAAATAAGAAAAGATATGGGGAGCGGGCGACAAATGAACCGCCTGTTGCAAGGAGATGTGGGAAGCGGAAAAACATTGGTTGCTTTAATGTCGATGCTGATAGCATTGGATAATGGCTTTCAGGCTTGCATGATGGCTCCTACCGAAATACTTGCGGCGCAGCATTATGAGACGATTCGGAAATTTCTATTCGGCATGAATGTTCGGGTGGAGTTGTTGATGGGTTCTGTGAAAGGAAAGAAGCGAGAAAAGATTTTGAAGGATTTGCTTACCGGAGATATTCAGATATTGATTGGAACACATGCCGTACTCGAAGATACGGTGGGCTTTTCTTCTTTGGGAATGGTGGTGATTGATGAGCAACATCGTTTTGGAGTAGCTCAGCGTGCCAAATTGTGGATGAAAAACACTTGTCCGCCTCATGTGCTTGTAATGACGGCTACTCCTATTCCACGAACATTGGCCATGACGCTTTATGGTGACTTGGATGTATCAGTGATTGATGAACTGCCCCCCGGACGTAAGCCTATTCAAACTGTTCATCAGTTTGACAATCGTCGTGCCGGTCTTTATGCTTCTATCCGTAAACAGATAGAAGAAGGACGTCAGATATACATCGTTTATCCTTTGATAAAGGAAAGTGAAAAGATGGATATTAAAAACTTGGAAGAGGGTTATGAACATATATGTGCAGAGTTTCCCGATTGCCGGGTGAGCAAGGTACATGGAAAAATGAAACCCGCCGAGAAAGATGCGGAGATGCAACGGTTTGTTTCCGGTGAAACGCAAATAATGGTGGCTACTACTGTGATTGAGGTTGGTGTAAATGTTCCTAATGCTTCGGTGATGGTTATAGAAAATGCAGAACGTTTCGGACTCTCTCAGTTGCACCAGCTTCGAGGGCGTGTCGGCCGTGGCGCCGACCAGTCTTATTGTATTTTAGTGACCACTTATAAACTCACGGAGGAAACCCGAAAGCGTTTGGAAATTATGGTGCAGACAAATGATGGTTTTGAAATAGCCGAGGCAGACTTGAAGCTTCGTGGTCCAGGTGATTTGGAGGGAACTCAGCAAAGTGGTGTGGCTTTTGATTTGAAGATAGCAGATATCGCCCGTGACGGACAGCTGCTTCAGTATGTACGTGAAGTAGCAAGTAGGGTTGTGGATGAAGACCCTACATGTATTCGTCCCGAGAATGCCGTGTTGTGGCAGCAGCTTCAGGCTTTGCGTAAAACAAATATAAATTGGGCAGCAATATCTTAGCTTACTCTGTATTACTGTTAAAACAGAGGATATATGTTGCAAAACATAAAAGGTATCTATCTTCCCTGCCTACAATGGTTTTCGTTCGTTTTATCACGCTATTGTGTATATTCTACATAAAAAAAGAGTTAAAGATAGAGCTGCCATTTCGAAGAAAAATTCTATCTTTGGGGGAATTTTTGAATAGAAGTATCTTGATAACCTTAAAAGAACCAATGTTATGATGGAAAAAACGTTAGTCATTTTGAAACCGTGTACTCTTCAGAGGGCACTGGTCGGTGAGATAACAAGTAGATTTGAACGCAAAGGATTACGTTTGGCCGGAATGAAAATGGTTCAATTGACAGATGAGGTACTTAGCGAACATTACGCTCATTTAAGCTCAAAGCCGTTCTTTCAGCGTGTAAAGGATTCAATGATGGCTTGTCCTGCTATTGTTTGTTGCTTTGAAGGTGTAGATGCTATTCAGGTGGTGAGAACATTAACCGGTCCTACTAACGGTCGCTTGGCTGCACCCGGAACTATTCGTGGAGATTACAGTATGAGTTTTCAGGAAAACATAGTTCATGCATCCGATTCACCTGAAGCTGCCGAAGTAGAACTAAAAAGATTTTTTAAACCAGAAGAGATATTCGAGTACGAGCAAGCTGTGTTTGGCTTTCTTTATGCTAATGACGAATATTAAAAGAAAAACAAAAGAAACGGATGATTTTGAAATGTATTAAAGTAGTCGCAGCGGCAGCTTTTGCCTTAGTCAGCCTGAATGTGTCAGGACAGGACTTGTTGGCACGCCAGGCGCCAATCGACAGAAAGTTGAAGGCAGTAGATTCAGTTGCATTAATTCGTCAGATTAAAGCGGAGAAAGCTGCTTATCCTGCATATACCCTTTATCCTAACTGGAGCAACGAGCGTGTACACGCTTACGGTAATACCGTTACTATCCCTGATACTTTCCGTATTGATATGACCGGTTTCCACATGCCGACTGAACATACAAAGATTACTTCAAAATTCGGACCTCGCCGTCGCCGTATGCACAATGGATTGGATATTAAAGTCTACATTGGTGATACGATTCGTGCTGCTTTCAGTGGAAAAGTGCGTATGGTGAAATACGAACGTCGCGGTTATGGAAAATACGTGGTAATCCGTCATGAGAATGGTTTGGAAACTGTCTATGGACACTTGTCCAAGCAGATTGTAAATGAAGACCAATATGTGGAAGCAGGCGAGCCCATCGGATTGGGCGGTAACACGGGGCGTTCTACGGGGTCTCACCTTCACTTCGAAACCCGTTTCTTGGGGCAAGCCATTAACCCGGCACTTTTATTTGATTTTGAAAAGCAGGATATTGTAGCCGATTCTTATTTGTTTAGAAAAGGCAATAACAGATATAGACGCAATAACACCAGCAGTAAGAATGTCAGCCTGATGGCTTCTTCGGATGGAACTATCCGTTATCATAAAGTGCGCAGTGGTGATACGTTAAGCCGGATTGCGCAAAAAACAGGTACTTCTATTGATGCGCTGTGTAAATTGAACCATATTACCCGTAGAACGATACTTCGTCCGGGACAAGTGTTAAGATGTTCTTAAGTAATAGTTAATTAAGAAATATAAAATAGGGCGGAAAGGAGTATTCTTTTCCGCCTTTTTGTTTACGCTTAAGCAGAAAAATGTGTAACTTTGTCGCCTATTCATAGAGAATGATGAAAGATACTAAACAACAATTTGAACATGTGATAGCTATTTGCCGTGATTTGTTTGCGAAGAAACTGCATGATTACGGTGCTGCATGGCGTATCATGCGCCCTTCATCTGTTACCGACCAGATTTTTATTAAAGCCAACCGCATTCGAAGCATTGAAACCAAAGGGGTAACAATGGTGGACGAAGGTATCCGTTCGGAGTTTATGGCTATCGTTAATTATGGAATTATCGGTTTAATCCAGCTGGAATTGGGGTATGCCGAGACGGATGACATGACAGAGGCGCGTGCGTTGGAATTATACGATCAGTATGCAAAACAGGCATTGGAGTTAATGCTTGCCAAGAACCATGACTATGATGAAGCATGGCGTAGCATGCGTATAAGTTCTTATACCGATTTGATTTTGATGAAGATTTACCGCACCAAGCAAATCGAGGGTCATGATGGGGCTACCTTGGTATCCGAGGGAATTGATGCCAATTATATGGATATGATTAATTATTCGGTATTTGGATTGATAAAATTGGAATTTGGAGAGTAAGCGTTTACATAGCATTATTGGACTTTGGACGAATGCATGCCGTTTCTTTTTGGCAATTGTATTTATATTTTCCGGCTTTGTCAAGGCGGTAGATCCTCTAGGTACTCAATATAAAATTCAGGATTATCTGGAGGCTTTCGGTTGGACTTCGTTGGTTCCGGCATTTTTTCCGTTCTTGGCATCGGTATTGCAGGCAATGATTGAGTTCTGTTTGGGCGTATACCTGTTATTTGGCATTCGCAGGCGGACGACACCTTTGTTCATGCTGCTTATTATGGGAGTAATGACTCCGCTTACTTTGTGGTTGGCAATCGATAACCCGATATCTGATTGCGGCTGTTTCGGAGATGCGGTGGTGTTGACCAACTGGCAGACTTTTTGGAAGAACTGTTTCTTATTACTGGCTGCGGTGTCTGTATTCAAATGGCGGAATTGTATTACTCCGTTGATTACTAAACGTTTTGATTGGCTCGTTGCGCTTTATACATTCCTTTATATATTAGGAATGACTTTATATTGTTATCGTGAATTGCCGGTTTTCGATTTCAGACCTTACCATATCGGCGCTGATATTCGTAAAGGAATGGAAATTCCGGAAGGTGCTCAGCCCACTGTTTATGAAACTCGCTTTATCTTGAAGAAGGATGGTGTGGAGAAAGAGTTTTCACTTGAAAACTATCCTGACAGCACATGGACCTTCGTGGATTCTAAAACGGTTGTTAAGAAGCAGGGATATGAACCGCCTATTCATGATTTTTCCATTATTCGCCAAGAAGACGGTGAGGATATCACTGAAGAAGTGTTGAATGATGAGGATTATACTTTCTTGTTGGTGGCTCATCAGCTGAATCAGGCTGATGACAGTACGATCGACTTGATAAATGAGCTTTATGATTACAGTGTGGAAAATGATTATAAGTTTTACTGCCTTACTTCGTCTACCGATGAAGATATTGAAGATTGGCAAGAACGTACCGGAGCTGAATATCCGTTCTGTTTGATGGATAATATTACCCTGAAAACCATGATTCGGTCTAATCCCGGATTAATGTTATTAAAGAATGGTGTGGTAATTAATAAATGGAGTGTGAACAGTCTCCCTGACGAATATATGCTGACAGACCGTTTGGAAAAGCTTCCGTTGGCACAGATAAATACCAAGACATTCAGCCACAAAGTAATTCTGGTATTTGCCTGGTTTATATTCCCATTGCTGTTCTTCAGTATGGTAGATGCTGTTTGGGAGCAATATCATAAGAGAAAGAGAATAAAATTGAATGAGAATCAAACAAAATAATTTCATTAACCCTTTAACAAAAAAACAAAATGAGAAAGAACATTGTTGCAGGAAACTGGAAAATGAACAAGAACCTTCAAGAAGGTATTGCTCTTGCAAAAGAATTGAACGAAGCATTGGCTGCTGACAAACCTAATTGTGATGTAGTAATCTGTACTCCTTTTATTCACTTGGCTTCTGTTACTCCTATCGTTGACAAAGCGGTGATTGGTGTTGGTGCAGAAAACTGTGCTGATAAAGTGTCTGGTGCATATACAGGTGAAGTTTCTGCAGAGATGGTAGCTTCTACAGGTGCAGAATACGTAATCTTGGGTCACTCTGAACGTCGTGCTTACTATCACGAAACAGTAGAAATCTTGGAAGAAAAGGTAAAATTGGCTTTGGCTAATAACCTGAAACCTATCTTCTGTATCGGTGAAGTTTTGGAAGAACGCGAAGCTAACAAACAAAACGAAGTGGTTGCTGCTCAGTTGGCATCCGTATTCTCTTTGTCGGCAGAAGACTTTAGTAAGATTATCTTGGCATACGAACCGGTTTGGGCTATTGGTACAGGTAAGACTGCTACAGCTGAACAGGCTCAGGAAATCCATGCATTTATCCGTTCTTTGATTGCTGAAAAATATGGCAAAGAAGTTGCAGACAACACTTCTATCCTTTATGGTGGTAGCTGCAAGCCTTC
>OHDD01001216.1_pt1 | contig 11130 bp, 10 predicted proteins | sample 1566941 | NCBI WGS metagenome assembly OHDD01 (sample SAMEA3879580, study PRJEB24766) | human gut metagenome | biome: human-associated habitat; feature: feces | place: USA | collected 1985/1987 | reverse complement strand
TTATTCCAATTAGTAATGGTAATACTAAAACAGATATTACTATAAATACTAAGGTTCTTAGGAAAGATATAATTGCTGATATCTTACCATTAGAAAGAGCTGTAAATAATGCAGATGTAAAAAGATTTAATCCCATAAATAAAAATGAAATAGAAAAAAGTTTTAAACCTATATTAGATAATTTATATACATTAGTTCCATTGCTTGTGAATATTGAAACTAATAAATCAGATTTTAATAATCCAAACATAAATACAAGAATAGATACTACAAGAATTCCAATTATGCTAAGCTTATAAATTTTATGAAGGCGATCATTATCTTTTTTGCCATAATTAAAGCTTATTAATGGAGAGCATCCCATAGAATATCCCATAAAGACAGCTACTAATAATCCTTGAATATAAAGTATTACAGTAACTGCAGCAACGCCATCTACACCTATTAACTTCATTAAAATCTTATTAAATAATAAAGTTACTATGCTAGCAGAGAGAGAAGATACCATTTCAGAAGAACCATTAATACAAGTTTCAGATAAAAGTTTTAAGTTAAAAATCTTAGTTTTTACAATATATAATGAATTCTTACGATTGAATATAAAATATGCTAAACCTAAAAGTCCAGGGATAGAATATCCTATACCTGTAGCAATAGCAGCTCCGGAAATACCAAAGTTAAGGACCTTTATAAAAACATAATCTAAAATTACATTACTTATCCCACCTATAATAGTAAAAGTAAGACCTAAATTAGCCTTTCCAATAGTAATAAAAAATGTTTGGAATACTACAGAAAACATAGTTGCAGGCAAAAATATTAAACTTATTACTGCATAGTTAAAGCAATAATTATAAATAGAGTCATTTGCTCCTAAAAACTTTAAAAGTGGATTTATAAATATAAAACTCAATATAGAAATAATAACACTTAAAGCTATAGAAATAAAAACTATAGTTGAAAAATCCTTTCTTGCTTCATTTTCTTTTCTTTCTCCCATTTTTTTAGAGATTATAGCATTACCACCTGTAGAAAGCATTGTAGATATAGCAATAACAGTCATGATTATTGGGAAGACTATATTTATTGCAGATAAAGCATCAGTTCCAACAAATCTTGAAACAAACATTCCATCTACCATAGTATATAAATTCATAAATACCATTCCAATAATTGATGGAAGAGAAAATAAAAATAGTGATTTTGCTGTAATTTTTTTATCTAATGCATTATCAGTATAATTATCTATAGATGTTTCTTGTGATTTTTCCATAGAACAATTCATAAAATCATCTCCTTGTCTATTTAATTATTTAAGAATACAATAGAAAATATAAACTATGTTGTTACAACATAGTCAAGGAGGAAGAATGAAAAAATCATTATTTACAACAGGTAAGTTTGCAGAGTTATGTGAAACAACAAAAGAGACTCTTAGACATTATAAAAATATAGGACTTTTAAAGCCAGAGGTAAAAGAGCAGAATGGGTATCAATATTATTCGCAAAGTCAATTATATGATTATTATTTAATAAATACTTTAAAAAATACAGGTTGTTCTTTGAATCAAATAAATAAATATATTAATAATGAAGAAGCTGACTTAAGGGTATTATTAGAAGAGCAATTAGAACAAATATTAATAGAAAAACGGAATATAGAAAAAAGAGAACAGGTTATTAAACAAAGTATTAATAAATATGATTTAATAAAAGATTATGTAAATTTTAATAGTTGTTATATTAGTGAAGAAGATGATGAATATTTTGTTATAACTGCATTAAAGGATGTTGAATCAAATAGTGAGTGGATGAAAAGTATTAATAATCATTTAAGATACTGTGAAGAAAATAGGTTTAGTATAGAGTATCAATTATCATATATGGCAATACTTGCTGAAGAAGAAAGAGATTTTAAATATTATATTGCTAGTAAGGTTTATTCAAAAGTAGAATGTGAAAGGCTTCATATAAAAGCTAAGGGAAAATATATAAAGTATATACATAAAGGTGAATATAAACCAGTAGAGATTTATAATATTATAGAAAAGTATGCTAATGAAAATAATTTAGTTATTGGTAAAAACTCATATGAGTCTGAAGTTTCTTTATATAGACAAGGATATGAAGAAGATTATGTAACTGAAATTTCAGTAGAAATTAAGTAGCAGTGCATCTAGTAGAAGAAATTATATTAGTTAATTATTTAATGGAGTTTTATTAAAATTATAATTGGACAAAGTTTTTTATTGTTCAATTATCATAGTTTGATATAGCTCCATTTTTATTTTATAAGAATAAATTGTTGCAGTAGTAACTTAAAAGTGCCTAATTGTTAGAAGATAAATAGGTTGATACAATGAAGTCAGTTAATAGATTACAAAAATAATAAGATTAAGTTAATAAAATATGAATATTTTGGAGGAATTAATATGATAAAACATATAAATGAAAAAGAATTTAACATGGAAGTTTTAAAGGAAGAGGGAATAGTTGTTGTAGATTTCTTTGCAACTTGGTGTGGACCTTGTAAAATGTTAGCTCCTGTATTAGAAGATGTTCAAGAAGAAATGAAGAATGTAAAAATAGTTAAGGTTGATATAGATGAAAACCCTAATGTAGCAAGTGAGTATAAAGTTAAAAATATACCAACAATAAAAGTATTTAAAAATGGAGAAGAAATTACTACAAATGTGGGGTTCTTACCTAAGGGTGCTTTAGTAGAAATGATAAATAAATCAATTTAGGTTAGCCTACTCCCAGGAGATAAAGAATTATTAATTTTCTCCTGGGGATTTTTTATAATGAGGAGGACAAAAAATATGAATAAGTATGATGCTATAATAATTGGATTTGGAAAAGGTGGAAAAACTCTAGCTGGGTTTTTAGGAAAACAAGGAAAAAAAGTAGCTTTAATTGAAAAGTCAGAAATGATGTATGGTGGAACTTGTATTAATATTGGATGTATTCCAACTAAAAGGTTAGTTCATAAGTCAAAAGTAGCTTTATATAAGAAGTTAAATTCTTTTGAAGAAAAAGCTGAAGAATATAGAAGGGCAATAGAAGAAAAAGAAGAGCTAGTTAAAATGTTAAGAGGAAAAAATTATAACATGTTAGATAACAATGAAAATATAACTATATACACAGGAACAGCATCTTTTATATCTAATACAGAGGTTGAAATATATACTGAAGATAGAAAATTAATTATAGAAGGTGAAAAAATATTTATAAATACTGGAGCAACTACTGTAATACCTAATATTCCAGGAATAAATGATAGTAAGAGAATATATACAAGTACTCAAATATTAGATTTAAAGGAATTACCTAAGCATTTAGTAATTGTTGGTGGAGGTTATATTGGATTAGAGTTTGCATCAATATATGCAAGTTTTGGATCAAAGGTTACTGTAATAGAAACATCAGATAGAATAGCAGGAAGAGAAGACAAAGATATTTCAGATAATATTAGAGAAATACTAGAAAATAAAGGTATTTCATTTATATTAAACTCTAATGTTACATCATTTAATGAAAATAGTGATGAAGTCACTGTTTCATACTTTAATAAATTATATAATAAGGATGAAAATATTAATGGTGACGCAGTATTAATTGCAACTGGAAGAAAACCTAATATAGAAGGATTAAATTTAGATTTAGCAGGAGTAAAGGTTACTGAAAGAGGGGCAATAGCTGTTGATAATAAGTTAAAGACAAGCGTTGATAATATATGGGCTATTGGAGATGTTAATGGTGGACCTCAATTCACATATATATCTTTAGATGATTTTAGAATTATTAAGGATAATTTACTTGGTGAAGGTAAGAGAACAACTGATGATAGACAAGTTATACCTTATTCTGTATTTATTGAACCAAATTTATCTAGGGTTGGATTAAGTGAAGAAGAGGCAAGAGCACAAGGATATGATATAAAAGTAGCAAAATTACAAGTAGCTGCAATTCCAAGAGCAAGGGTAATTGGAGAAATTGAAGGGATTATGAAGGCTATAGTAGATGCAAAGACAAATAAAATATTAGGATGTACATTATTATCTCCTGAGTCTAGTGAATTGATAAATATAATAAGCATTGCAATGAGAGCAAATTTAGATTATACATTTATTCGTGACAATATATTTACTCATCCAACTATGAGTGAAGCATTAAATGATTTGTTTGCATTAATTTAAGTACAAGGAGAAAAATTAGTGAAAAATAAAAAAGTAATATTATTTATTATATCAGTATTTATAGTAGGAGTAATATCTGGTAGTATAATTAATTTAAAAAACAAAAGTGTTAATGTTGAAAAAAATGTATTGGGATATTCATTTGAATTAAGTGATAGAGATACAATTAATAAAAAATTAGACGGAAAATATTTAAATAGTTTTGTAACAGTTATAAATAAGAAAGATGAATTTTTGATTAATTTAGAAGGCATAAATTCTGATAAAGATGTTTATATAATAAATCCTGAAGATGGCAGTCAGTTTCCGTTGCAATATGAGAATGGAAAGTTTTATGGTAAAGTAAAATTAGAAGAGAATATAGATTATGATATAATTATGGATGTTAATTTAGTAGGTTCGATAAGAGTAGTTAATAATATTAAAGAGATAGATGAAAGTAAGTTATTTAATGAAATTTTATCAAGTTTAGGATGTGGTATCTAAACAATAAAGAGAGGTGTTGTAAAATGTATAAGGTAAAAGAAGAGGTATATAACTGTCCAGTTGAAGCATTATCTAATATCTTAGGAAAGAAGTGGGTTGCAGAAATAATATGGAATATCCAGGATAAAAGAATTAGGTTTGGAGAGCTACAAAGAATTTTAGATGGATGTAGTAAAAAGATGCTAACCCAACAATTAGATTTATTAATAGAAAATAATATTGTAATAAATGAAAAAAAGACTATAAACAATACGGTTGAATCAAATTATTATTTAAGTGACTCTGGAATATTATTACTACCAATTATGGAAAGAATGATTAATTGGGGTAATAGTAATCTTTCTTGTGAAGGTTAGAAAATATTATCTAGGGGAGTATATATTGTTAGTATTGTGATAGCTAACAATAAGATAAATTAAGGTAGTATGAAATAAGAGTTCTAATTTTACTATTATTCCATACTACCTTTTAAAAAATATAGTTACTAAAAAGTGCCTAATTGTGAGTATAAAGTCTTTATATTAATATAAAGAAAAAAAGAATAATAGGAGGAAACAGTTAGTGGGAAATATTAATTTTTTCATAGTGTTTATTGAGGGGATATTATCGATTTTCTCTCCATGTATATTGCCGATACTGCCGATATACTTAAGTATGTTATCAAATAGTAGTGTAGATGAATTAAGGGATTCAAAATTTAGAAGTGGAACTTTAATAAAGAATACCATATTTTTTGCACTAGGAATATCAACTACATTTTTTATATTAGGTTCATCAATAAGTGCTCTAAGTACATTTTTGAATGCTAATAAGAATATTATAATGATAATTGGTGGAATTATTATTATATTTATGGGACTATTTTATTTAGGAATAATAAAATTAGATTTATTAAATAGAGAAAAAAGATTAAATGTTAATTATAAAACTATGTCTCCGGTGTCTGCTTTTGTCTTAGGATTTACATTTAGTTTTGGTTGGACACCTTGTATTGGTCCTATCTTAGCATCAGTACTAGTTATGGCATCAACATCAGATAATTTATTTACTTCTAATTTATTAATTGCAATTTACACTTTAGGATTTATATTACCGTTTATAATAGCATCAATATTTTATGGAAAGTTATTTAAAAAATTTGATTCAGTAAAAAAATATATGAATGAAATAAAAAAGATAAGTGGTATTTTTATAATTATAGCAGGAATAGTTATGCTTGCTAATGGTGCTATTAATGTAAATAAGCAAGTAAGTATTAAGAATGAAAATCAAACAGAAAATAGTGAGAATGTAAATGAAAATAATAAAGAAGATAATGGCAAGATTTTACCAATAGATTTTACTTTATATGATCAATATGGTAAAGAGCATACTCTTAGTGAATATAAGGGAAAAACAATATTCTTAAATTTCTGGGCAACATGGTGTCCGCCATGTAGAGAGGAAATGCCTTATATAGATGAATTGTATGAAGAATATAATAAAAATCAAGATGATGTAGTAATTCTTGGAGTAGCATCACCTAATTTAGGAAGAGAAGGGTCAGAAGATGATGTTAAGAAATTCTTATCTGAAAATTACTATAAGTTTCCGGTAGTATTTGATGAGGGCGGCCCTATGATTATTGAATATGGAATTAGTGCTTTTCCATCTACTCTTATAATAGATAAAGAAGGGTTTGTAAGTAAGTATATACCAGGGGCTATGGATAAGGAAACTATGAAGAGTTTAATTGAAGCAGAAAGATAGATAAAAAAGAGTTTGTACACTATTGGTACAAACTCTTTTTTTTTAAGCTACTTTGTTAGCTTTTAATTCATCTTTTTTTACTACGTTATATCTTATATTAACGATAAGTGCTAGTACAACACCTAAAGCTGTAACTCCGATATCAAATAGTATTACATGACTTAAGTTTATATCTGCTAATATACCAGTTATACTTGGTACTACAGTAGAAGCTATACTTGAAGCTGTAAATACTATACCAGTAATTTTACCCTTACTTGATGGGAATAATTCTGACATTGAAGTTAATGCTAATTGTAAAACTCCACCAGCAGCTGAGAATCCAATTACGAATGCAGCAACTATACAAGTAATAGTGCTTGGGAACATCCAAAGTACTACTAACATTATTAAAGATATTAATGGATAAACAAATGTAAATCTAACTTGCTTAATCCATTTAGCAACTAATATTGAAGTAACAAATACAGATACAATAGAACCAGTACTGTAGATACTTATTAGTTTAAGCGAAACTGTTTGTTCAACACCAGCAACTTCTCTTGCAAATGATGGTAACCAGTTTGCGATTATTTGGAATGTAGCAGTAGCAGTAAATCCGATTAAGATTAAGCAAATACCTTCAATCCAGAAGTTAGCTTTTTCAGTTGCTTCAGTTTTTTGTTCAGTAGCAACTTCCTTAGTGTTTTCAACAGCTTTGAAAGCTGGGAAAGAAAGCTTCATTATGAATATTCCGTTTATTACGAAAACAGCAATACAGAATATGAATGTCCATCCGAAGTAAAGGTCGTTAGCTATTAAGAAGCTTATCATCCAAGGTAATATAAATTGTCCAGCAGATATAAAGGCTTTAATAGCAACGTTTGCACTTCCTGATGCTTTAGGGAAACATTCAGTTAATGCAGGATAAGTACCAGCATCCATAAATGAGTTAGCCATACCAGCTAATAATGCAAAGAAGAAGGCCATAGTAACGTTAGTACTTACTAATATACCACCCATAAATATTGCATAAGTTCCCATGCCTAAAAGAATAAATGGCTTTCTACCATATTTGTCTGATAATATACCTGATACAAATAATACAATTAATCTACCTAATCCAAGAGCTGAAATAACATATGATACACCAGCTTTGTTAGTATTGAATTGTTCCATTAAGAAATCGATGTTTTGTGCTAAGATGATAGCACCCATACCATGTATAAAGTAGTTAATATACATAGCTAATGCCGTAGGCATATACTTATTTTTAGTAAGCGTATTTTGCATTTTAATACTCCTTTTGATAAAAATTTAACGTTGTTATGTATAAGTTCCATATTTATTTTACAAGATAAATTTTAATATAATATTTTCAATTATTCTAATACATATTTTTTTGAATATTTATAGAAGATATCTATAGATATGATATAATAATTTAGAATTAAGTAAGAAAGTATAATTTTAAATAAGTTTGTATATTAACAAACAACAATATAAAAAATGGAAAGGAGTATATTTATGAATTTAAATCATTTAAGTTATTTTAGGGTTTTAGCAAGATTAGAACATTATACTCAAGCAGCAGAAGAATTATCTATAACACAACCAAGCTTAAGCCATGCTATGGCGACATTAGAAAAGGATTTAGGAACTTATCTTTTTGAAAAGCAAGGAAGGAATATTAAGTTAACTAAATATGGAAAAATATATTATGAATATGTAGATAGAGCATTAAGTGAATTAGAAAAGGGAGAAAAAAAGCTTAGAGAGTTGACTAATGTTTCTACAGGAACTATAGAATTAGGTTATATATACACACTAGGACCAAAGTTCATTCCTCATCTTATTAAGGAGTTTACATCTCTAGATAATAATGAAAATATAAAATTCATATTTGGGCAAGGTACTACAAAGTCTCTTATTGAAGGCTTAAAGGAAGAAAAGTTCGATATGGTATTTTGTTCAAAGGTAGAAAATGAACCAGATATAGATTTTATTCCAATAGCAAATGAGGAGCTTGTTGTTATTGTATGTAATGATCATCCATTAGCTAAAAAGGAATCTATAGATTTAAAAGAAATAGGTAGCTATCCTTTTATAGGATTTAGTGAAAAGAGTGGTATAAGATCAATCATAGAAGAGTTATTTAAAAAGGTAGATATTGTACCTAATACTATATGTGAAGTAGAAGAGGATAATGCAGTAGCAGGATTAGTTGAAATAAATTATGGAATAGCAGTTCTTCCAAGGATATCATCTTTAAAGTATTATAATGTTAAAGTATTACCAATAACAAACCCTAAGCATGAAAGGTTTATTTATTTAGCAACTTTAAAAAATAGATATCTTACTCCTTCGGTTAATTTATTTAAGAAATATAGCTTAGAGTATAGTAAAGATAAATTTTAAAATAAATGCTATAATGTTTTGAGAAAAATATTAGATAATATATAGAGGTGATATTTTGGAATACATTAATGACATAAATATTCAAGAAGCTGTGATACATATTTTAGATAGTAATTCATCTGAGCCAATTTTAAATGAGTATACATTAGAGTTAAATGAAGATATTTATAAGTTTTTACATAAGCATATTGAAAAATGTTTAAAGGATGAAGAGTTAAAGACAGCAGCTTTTAATTCAGAGAGAAATATTGTAAAGGAAATAGTTCAAGACTATTTAAATGGAGTTGATAGTGACTTTTTAGGATTATCTAAGGAATTATCTAGACAGCTTTTTTCTATTATGAAGGGAAATGTTAATATTCCATCTTGTGATTTAATAATAGTTTCATTAATTACAGATGTAGGTCCCATGATAGGAATACTTAAGATGGATTATGTTAAGAATTTTACTCATTCTGTTGAATTTGTAAATGATAAAATAGGAATAGGGATAGTACCGCAAGCTGCAGGGTTACCAGGTAGTAGTCAAAGAATTCAAAAGGCGGCATTTATAAAACCAATTAGAGAAGAGCAAGTATTTGATTTGTATGTAATTGATAAGCAAAAAAAATCAGCTGAAGATGATGAGTATGGAGCTAATTATTTTATGAATAGTTTCTTAGGATGTAGTATTGTTACTAATAAGAGGGACATGACAAAGACATTTTTAAAGGCTACAGAAACTTGGACTAGAAGTAATATTACTGAAAATGCAGATGAGGCTGAAAAAATAAGAACAAAAATAAAAAGTAAGCTTAAGGATGAAGAGTTTATTAATATAGAAGAAGTTTCTAATGAGTTATTTAAAGATCAACCAACAAAGAAACAGGATTTTGAAATATTCATGAAGGGAAATGGATTAGAGAATGGGGTTTCTGTAGATAAAGCATGGGTAGAAAAGAAACTTAAGAGAGTAAGACTTAAAATTGATAAAGATATTGATTTATATATAAATGAAGAAGCTTATCATGATAATTCTAAATTTGAAATTCAGCGTAATGGAGATGGAAGTATCAACATGATAATTAAACATGTAATTAATTATATTGAAAAATAAAAGCTGTTGAATTTATTATTATATATTTTTGTATTAAAAATAGAGGCTATTGTATTAAGTAATCACAATAGCCTCTATATTGTTATATTTATTCAGAAATAGTATCAGCTTTGGTTTTTCTTAAAATGAATCTATTGGCTAATAGAGCTAAAATAGTTCCAATTGCTACATACATTAATCTTTCTAATGCAACCTCAACAGATCCGTTTGTAATAGCTATAGGAGCTATTGCAGAAATAGTTGTTAATACTATCATATCTCTATAATCTACAGCAAAGGAGTTCAAGTATCCAGCAATTAATATTATTATACCTCTTAAAGCAGGACTTTTAATAAACATAAATGCTATTACTACAATGAGAGCTCCTATAATAGTTCCTTGGATTCTTTTAACAGCTTTAATTTTACAATTTTCAGAGTATAGTTCTGTTAACGAGAAAATAGTATATACCATCCAACGTCCCTCTGGTAATTTAAAATAAAATGAAATAAAAGAAGTTAATGCTGTAAGAACACCTACTCTTATTGCATAAGAAGCTCTGACAGTATGAATTTTTACTTCTTTACCGAATATAGATACAGTTCTATAAGCTTTATCACTTTCATGGGTATTAAACCCTATTATTGAATTTTCTTTATTAAAGGTATTTTTTTTCTTAGAATTTACTATAAATTGACTTACCATAATAACTATAGCACCAAATATTAAGCCTGCTATTCTTTTTACAAAGAGCTCGCCATAGACAGGACCATTTAATAAGAATAAATATTGTAATCCATAAGGTAGTATTAAACCTTTAGTAAGGTTATAGCTAAAATAATATCCTATTAATGATAATGATAAAAAGTCTATAATTATTCCTATCCATATATTGTTTGCAGCTATAAAGGATCCAAATCCTATTGCAAGATTTATTCCAAGAAGTATTAAGAAATTTTTAAATGGGTTCTTAGTTAAATCTTTACCTAATAGCATAAGTAAAGCAATTATAGTAGTAATTCCTATTGGTGTATTTTCATTTCCAAACAATGATTTAAATATAACTACAAAAATCATTATTGCAAAGAATAGAATGGTTTTTGATATAATATTTTTCTTTAAACTTGCTTTATCCATATATAATTCTCTCCGATATTGTATATTATTTTTCTTATGTCTAGTATGTGTAAAAAATAAAAAATAAATTGCTTTAATTCATTGTG
>OHDD01001202.1_pt1 | contig 11223 bp, 9 predicted proteins | sample 1566941 | NCBI WGS metagenome assembly OHDD01 (sample SAMEA3879580, study PRJEB24766) | human gut metagenome | biome: human-associated habitat; feature: feces | place: USA | collected 1985/1987 | reverse complement strand
CGGGCAGGCGCACGGAGAAGTGAGTGTAGAGGGTATCCTCCCAGCCGAACAGCGCCGCCAGCCGGTAGGCGGCGGCCAGCTGCTGGCGCAGGTGTTGCTCAGTTGCCATTTAGCGTACTCCCATAAATTCACGGATTCGTTGCAGAGAAGGCGCCTCCAGCGGGCTGCGGATCACCTGCGGGGCGATATCGGCCTGCACCACGCCGTTCTCCATCAGCACCACGCGGTCGGAAATCGACAGGGCGAAGTCCATCTCGTGAGTGACAATCAGCATGGTCATGCCTTCGCGGGCCAGCGACTGAATGACCTTCAGCACTTCGCCTACCAGCTCCGGATCCAGCGCCGAGGTCGGTTCGTCAAACAGCATAATGTCCGGCTTGAGCGCCAGCGCCCGGGCGATCGCCACGCGCTGCTGCTGGCCGCCGGAGAGCTGTCCGGGGTACTTGTGGGCATGGGCCAGCAGGCCGACGCGGTCGAGCAGCGCCAGGGCCTGCTCGCGGGCGACCGGCTGGTCCAGCAGCTGGTGATAGCGCGGGGCCAGCATCACGTTGTCGAGCACCGTGCGGTGGGGGAACAGGTTGAAGCTCTGGAAGACCATGCCGATGCGCCGTACCCCGGCGCGCATCTGGCGTTTGTCGACGATGGCTCCGCCCTTAAGATAGTCCTCGCCGTAGAGAATGATCTCCCCGCCATCAAGGCTTTCGAGGGCGTTGATGGTGCGGATCAGGGTGGTTTTGCCGGAGCCGGACGGGCCGATGATGCTGATCACCTCCCCGTTCTCCACCTGCAGATCGATGCCTTTCAGCACCTCATGCTGACCCCAGGATTTGCGAATGCCCCGCAGATCGAGCGCCGGCGGCGCGCCGTTGACGGCCGTTGCTCTCTTCGCTCAGCGCCGGCAGGCTCTGGCGCAGCGCCTGGCATTCCGCCTCGCTGAGGGTTTGCGGACGCTTACGCTGAATATCGAGACGATTTTCCAGCGCCCGGAACAGCCAGGTGAAGACGGTAACCACCATCACGTAGTACACCGCTACCGCCAGCAGGGTCTCCATCACAAGGAAATTCTGCGCATACAAGCGCTGGCCGGTGAGCAGCAGCTCGGGTAAGGAGACCACCGACAGAATCGAGCTCAGCTTAATGATGGTGATGTATTCATTGATCAGCGTCGGTAGCGAGATGCGAAACGCCTGAGGGATCACAATCAGCCGCTGGATGCCGATAAAGCTGAAGCTCAGCGCATGGCCTGCCTCGCTCTGCCCCTTGGCCACCGACAGCAGCCCGCCGCGGTGGATCTCCGCCATATAGGCCGCCTCGGTGATGGTCATCGACACCAGCCCGGCGATAAACGGCACCCCGAGCAGCGGCTGGGTCACAGGAAACAGCTGCGGCAGGTTGTAGACAAACACCAGCAGCACCATCAGCGGCACGCTGCGAAAAAACCAGATATAGAGTTCGACGGGGATCTTGACCCAGCGCGGCGCCGTGAGCTTCGCGCAGGCTAACAGAAAACCGACCACCAGGCCGATCCCCCAGGACAAGGTGCTGATTACGATGACGGTCACGCACGCCTGCCAGAATGCCCCAATGCTAAACAATGAAAAAAAGTATCCCCAATCGAACGCCATACTGACTCCTGTTGCGCAGTGCTTATTGTCTTAATCGATGCTTTCTAAGTTGTATTTTTTGATCAACGCGGCATATTGGCCGTTGGCCTTCAGCGTGGCCAGGGTGGCCTTGATCGCCTCCGCCAGCCCGGTGTTGCCTTTGGCGACGTAGATCCCCAGCGGCAGCGGGTAGACCAGGCGCGTAGAGCTTATCGCCAGGCGGCCGCGGCTCTTGTCGACGATGATCTGCGCTGCCGGGGCAATCTCAAGCTGAGCGCCGATGTTCTTCGACAGCAGCGCCTGGGAGGCTTCCGGCGCCGTCGGGAACTCCTGAATGGTGATGGCCGGTTTGCCGTTTTTCAGGCACCACTCGTCGGAGTGTTTTTTCAGGCTGGTCACCCAGGTGGTGCCCGCCTGCAGACCGACCTTCACGCCGCACAGCTCATCTTCGGTTTTCGGCTGCACCGCGCCGCCCTTCAGGGCGATGATCGACGCGCCGGAGAGGGCGTAAGGGATGGCGTCGGCCTGTTTCTGGCGCTCCGGCGTCACGTACATCCCGGAGATCACCGCGTCATATTTCTTGCCGATGCCGAGGATCAGGCTGGTGAACTTGGTGTCGATCAGCTGCGGTTTGGCCTGCAGATGTTGGGCGATCAGCGCGGCGAAATCCGGGTCGAGACCGACGATATTGTTATTGCTGTCATAGGACTCAAACGGCGGGTAGGTGACCTCCATCCCCACCTTAAAGACGCCCTCGGTCAGCAGTTCCGCCGCCTGGGTGACAGGGGAAAAACAGGCGCTGACGGCGAGGGTAAGCGCGACACGGCGCGAGATTTTTTTCAGGGTGCTAGTCATCATGGTTCCTCACGGGTGGTTAGGGGGTTTTTTGCTGTGCCTGTTTTTTCAAATGGCCAAACGTATTGGTGCCGCGCGCGCGCTCCGGTAGCTGAAGTTCACCGCGATTGACCTTTTCGCGCAGGTAGCGATAGGTTTGCAGGGCCTGGCTCCACATATGCTCCCCGATGCTGAGCTCCTGATATTCACCGGCTTCGCCGGCGGCGAGAAAAGTCGGCAGCGGACGGATCAGCGTGTGGTAATCGCAGGCGAAAAACAGCGGGAAGGAGTACCGCTCCTGCGGCACTTTGCGCACCCGGTGGGCTGTAGCAACAAATGTGCCAGCGCTGAGCACTTCCAGCATGTCGCCGATATTGATCACGAACGCCTCTTCTCCGGCGGCGTTCTTGACGGGAGGTGCATCGATCCACACGCTTTCTTCATTGAGAACTTCAAGGCCGGGCTGGTCGGCGAGCAGCAGGGTGAAGCACTCATAGTCGGTGTGTGCACCAATTCCGGGAACATCTTCGACGCTGGCGTCGAACGGGTAATGGATCAGCCGCAGCTTAGCCGGCGGGCAGGTCACCATCGGTTTGAAATACCCTTCCGGCAGGCCGAGCGCGAGGGCGAAAGCGTCGAACAGACGGTGGCCGAGGGCGAAAACCGCGTCGTAGTAGGCCAGCACCCGCGCGCGGAAATCCGGCAGATCGGGCCACTCGTTGGCGCCGATCAGCGGCGTACCGGCGAGCACCAGCGGATGGTCATCCGCTGCCTGGAAGCCGATATCGAAAGCCTCTTTATGGTCCGGCTTGCCGGAGCCGTAGATCTCTTCTCCTTCCGGAACGTAGCCCTTATGGCTTTTGGAGTGGCCGATGTAATAGTTCATCTTCTCCTCCATCGGCAGGGCGAAGATCTGCTTCGCCGCCTCGCGGACGCCGGCGATCAGTGCCGGGTCGATGCCGTGATGTAGAAAAAGCCCACCTCGCGCGCCGCGCGGCCGATGGCGTCGGCCACCGCCTGACGCCTGGCGAGGTCATCGCCGGCCAGATCGCGGATATCGATGGTCGGGAGTTCAGTAAAAGCGTGCTTCACGGCGGTCATGGCTGCGGTTCCTGTTCAGTGAGCGTTAAAAACTGCTGAAAGTGGGCCTGCTGGCGCGTTGCCATCCAGGCGTTGAGCGACCAGAGATCGGCCACCGGAACGTTGGTGAACGGCAGATGGTGCAGATAGCCGTCGGCGCCAAACTCCGGGGTCAGCGTGGTCTGCGGGTAGCCGCGCTGGCGCTGCGAACGCCAGATTTGCTGCCAGAAGCGCTCGGCAAAAGCCAGCGCCGGCTGATACTCAGGCGCCGCCGGGTGCGGCACCTGCGGCCCCTGGTCGTAGCCCACCCGAGCCTGCACGTGATGCACGCGGTCGATAAAGGCGCTGAAGTCATCGCTGGGGTCATCCAGCAGGCGCTCGCTGACCACCACCCAGTGGCTGATGTCGGCGGTAAAGCGCAGCTGGGGGAGCTGCTGAATGATCTCCAGGGTGAGCCACGGGCTGTACAGCGAGGTGGCGCGATGGGTTTCAAAGCTGCAGGTCAAACCAAACCCGGCGGCCAGCTCATGCGCCTTGCCGAGAAAATCGACCTGCTGCGCCAGCGGCCAGCGATCGTTGCCCGCCAGCAAATTGACAAAGCGCGGGTTGAGGCTGCTGGCCTCGGCGAAGCGGGTCTGCAGGCGCGCCAGATGCTGCTCGGGCGTTTCATGCTGGGCGGGGAGCACCCCGCCGCCGCTGAAAAGAATGGCGATATACTCCAGCCCCGACGCCTGCAGGCGGTCGGCGAGCTGCCGCCGCTCGGCTACCGTTAACGGCACGCGGGCTTCGATACCGCAGCAGCCGACGCGCTGCAGTTCATCCAGCGTTTGCGGCCAGGGGGTCGTCACTCCCCAGAGGGTGCGAAAGCATTTCAGCTCCATGGCGGCTTCCTCAGGCGTACTTCACGCCGGGCAGGACGCAGAGCATCTCGTACAGCAGGTTGGCCGCCAGCTGGGAGGTATTACCGCTCACGTCGTAGGGGGGCGAGACCTCGACCAGATCGGCGCCAATCAGGTTCAGGCCGCGGCAGCCGCGGACGATCTCCAGCGCCTGAATGGAGGTCAGACCGCCAACTTCCGGCGTCCCGGTTCCCGGAGCCCAGATGGGATCGAGGCTATCGATATCAAAGCTGAGATACACCGGCCCGTCGCCCATCTGCTGACGAACTTCGGCCATCAGCGGCGCCAGCGAGGTATGCCAGCACTGCTCCGCCTGCACCAGGCGAAAGCCCTGGTCAACGCCCCACTGGAAGTCGCCGGCGGCATAGCCCTGGGCGCGCTGGCCAATCTGCACCACCCGTTTGAGGTCGAGCAGTCCCTCCTCTACGGCGCGGCGGAAGGTGGTGCCGTGGGCGATTTTCTCTCCGAACATCTCATCATTGGTGTCTGTATGGGCGTCGACGTGGATGAGCCCCACCGGACCATGTTTTTTGGTCAGCGCCCGCAGGATCGGCAGGGTAATGGTGTGGTCCCCGCCGAGGGTCAGCGGGATCAGCGGATAACTATTCAAACCGGTGTAGTAATCTTCGATAATTTGCACCGATTTGAGCAGGCTGTAGGTATTGATCGGCACATCGCCGATATCAGCCACCGACAGCGAGTCGAACGGCGCGGCGCCGGTCGCCATATTGTACGGACGGATCATCACCGATTCGGCGCGAATATAGCGTGGTCCGTAGCGCGTGCCCGAGCGCTGCGAGGTGCCGATATCCAGCGGAATGCCGACAAATGCCGCGTCAAGTGCCTGTAAATCTTCGATAAACGGCAGGCGCATCATTGTGGCGCGTCCGGCGAAGCGTGGCATCTCATTGCCACCCTGCGGTTGGTGAAAGAGGTTATCCATGTCTGCTCCTGAATCTGACGGATGAAACGTAACAGGAGAGATAGTGCGCAACCCGCGCTGGACTTTACATCGTCTGGCGTAAATACTCAGTTCATTTATTGGTGAACTAAATACGATGCATCACGACGCCAGCCTCAATATTCGCCAGCTGCAGGTTTTCGAGGCGGTGGCCCGCCTGGAGAGCTACAGCCGGGCCCAGCAGGAGCTGGGTATTTCGGTCTCCGCCATCAGCAATGCCATGTCGCAGCTGGAGGGACAGCTCGGCTTCACCCTCTGCCAGCGCGGGCGCGGCGGCTTTTCTCTGACCGAGAAAGGTCAGCAGTTTTTACAGCAGGCGATCCGCGTACTGAGCGAACTCAATGAGCTGGAGCGGCAGTCGGCGCTGCTCAAAGGGGAGCACAGCGGCACCCTGTGCATCTCGACGCTCGACTCCATCGAGACCGAAACGGCGCTCTCGCTGCCGGTGGTTCTGCGCAGCTTCAGCGACAAATTTCCCCATGTGCATATCAAACTGATTATCCGCACCCCGGCGGAGCAACTGAACGGCGTGCTGAACAACCATATCGACCTGGCTATCGGCAGCTACAACTCGCAGGTGCATAACATCATCAGCGAGCCGCTGTACCGTGAACAGCACTGGCTCTACTGCAGCGATCTGCACCCGATGTTCTTCAGCCGCCAGCTCGATAAAGAGCAGATCAGCCAGTGCCCGCTGGTGACCCGCAGCTACTGGAACACCAGCGATCTCCGCCGTCGGGGCTTCAGCAAAGGGAGCGCTACCGTCGAGACCGTCGACGCCCAGCTGCTGCTGATCCTCTCGGGGAAATATATTGGCTATCTGCCGGAGCATTACGCCTGGCCGTGGATCAAAGAGAACCGCCTGCGGGTGCTGCTGCCCAACGAGTTTGGCTTTCAGTCGCCGTTCTCGGCCATCTGTAAGCGCGGGCGCAGCAATGAGCCCTACCTGAAAGCGTTCCGCGACCTGCTGAAGAAAAATACGGTAGCGCGGCCGAAGTGGAATTATTAAGCGGGGCGGGCGCTTCCCTGCGCCGGGGTGGTGATTTTCGCGCTTAGCGCGCTGCCCGGCGGGGGAGTTTTCCCTGTTCAAAAAACGAACGGCTGCCGGTAGCCCGCCCGGGCTGCGGCTGCCAGGCAACTGCCTCCAGGTTATCCACAGGGTTAGGCGCCGCTGGTGTGGACAGGTCGCGGGGCGACAGGGCGCGGCTAGCGGAACAAAGGATGGCGTTTGCGTTAAATAAAACGGTACGAAGGGGAATCTGTGTTTGCCCCGCCTTTGCCCGTGAAATCAGAAAATTTACTTCGCAGGCTAACCGCAGATTGCTTCAAAAAAATTCCCGTATTTGTTATATTGTTGTTCATTGATTATTCACCTCTGCGGTGCCAAAAAGAACAAGATTCACCGCAACCCAGGACACTGCCATGTTAGATTACCGCTTCCCGACAGCTTTGCAGATGGTTCTCAGCGTAGCAATGGCGGAGCAGATGGGTGAACGTTCGACGAGTGCGATTCTGGCCTACGGCCTGGAAGCGAACCCGAGCTTTATCCGTAAACTAATGGTTCCGCTAACTCGTGACGGCATTATCGTCTCCACGCTTGGCCGCAACGGCTCAATTCATCTTGGCCGTCCGGCGGACAAGATCACCCTGCGTGATATCTATCTTTCGGTTATCGAAGATAAAAAACTGTGGGCGTCGCGTCCTGACGTCCCGGCCCGCTGCGTGGTCAGCGCCAACGCCTGCTGGTACTTCAAATCGGTTGCCGACGAAGCAGAGCAGGCTTCGTTAAACGTCCTCGCTCGCCATACCGTGGCCAGCGCGCTGGAGGCGGTCAAAAACGCCGATACCAGCGGCTGCGACCCGGTGCCGGAAATGATCGCCCGCTTTAAAAAAGCGCATTAATCATTTTCTGGTGACGAAAAAAAACCGCCTTCAACTTGTGAAGGCGGTTTTTTTGTTATCTGCTGCAGGCTAGGCGGGCAGATCCTCCTGGACCGGCTTCCTGCGGGTCACCAGTTTTCGCAGCGTCACGTAAAACACCGGCGTCAGGAACAGACCGAAGAGCGTCACGCCCAGCATCCCGGAGAACACCGTGATCCCGGTGACGCCGCGGACTTCCGCCCCCGCGCCGTGGCCGAGGATCAGCGGAATGGTCCCGGCGATAAAGGCGATGGAGGTCATCACGATCGGGCGCAGACGCAGGCGGCATGCCTCCAGCGCGGCTTCCATGATGCCTTTCCCCTGGATCTCCAGCTCGCGGGCAAACTCGACGATCAGAATGGCGTTTTTACAGGCCAGGCCCATCAGGACCACCAGACCCACCTGCACGAAGACGTTGTTATCGCCCCCGGTCAGCCAGACGCCAAACAGCGCGGAGAGCATCGTCATCGGTACGATAAGGATCACCGCCAGCGGCAGTGTCCAGCTTTCATACAGCGCGGCCAGTACGAGGAATGCCAGCAGCACCGCCACCGGGAAGACGATCAGCGCCGTGTTGCCCTGGGTGGCCTGCTGGAAGCTGAGATCCGTCCACTCAATATTCATCCCATTCGGCAGGATCTGCTTCGACAGCTCTTCCAGATGCGTCATCGCCTGCGAAGAAGAGAGGACCCGCGGATCGGCATCGCCAATCAGGTCCGCCGCCGGATAACCGTTGTAGCGGATCACCGGATCCGGCCCGTAGGTGGTACTGATATTCACCATACTGCCGATCGGTACCATTTCGCCCTGATTATTGCGGGTGCGCAGATTGGCGATATCTTCCACGCTCTCGCGGTATGGTCCGTCAGCCTGGGCCATCACGCGCCAGGTACGCCCGAACTGGTTAAAGTCATTGACATAAGACGAGCCGAGATAGGTCTGCAGCGTACCGAACAGATCGGTTAGCGATACCCCCTGCGCTTTCGCCTTATCGCGATCGACCTGCACGTCCAGCTGCGGCACGTTAGCCTGGTAAGTCGAGATCGGGAAGTGCATCCCCGGCGTCTGCATAATCGCCCCGGACATCGCATTCACCGCGCTTTGCAGCGCGCCATAGCCCAGCCCTCCGCGATCCTGGATGTACAGGGAGTAGCCGGAACCCTGACCCAGTCCTAAAATCGGCGGCGGCAGGATGGAAAAGCCAAAGCCCTGCTGGATTTGCGCGATTTTGGCGTTGATCTCCGCGTTAATTTCCGCCGCCGTGTGTTTGCGCTGGTCGAACGGTTTCAGGCCAAAAAAGACCGTCCCGGTATTCGGCGTGTTGGTGAACTGCAGCGCGTTAAGCCCCGGGAAAGCGACCGCATAGTCGACCCCTTCGGTATTCATCCCGATCTCGCTCATTTTGCGGATCACCGCGTCGGTGCGCGCCAGCGACGACCCTTCCGGCATCTTCACGCCGCCAATGAGATACAGCTTATCCTGGGTGGGAATAAACCCGCCGGGGACGACTTTAAACATCACCCCAGCGGCGCAGAGCAGCAGCAGGTACACCGCAAACACTGCGCCACGGCGTCCAAGCGTTTTGCCTACCAGTCCCTGATAGCCGTTCGAGCTGCGCAGGAAAAAGCGGTTAAACGGACGGAAAATCCAGCCAAACAGGCGATCGATCAGCCGGGTAGGGAGGTCTTTCTTCGCGCCGTGCGGCTTTAACAGCAGGGCCGCCAGCGCCGGGGAGAGCGTCAGCGAGTTGATGGCCGAGATCACCGTCGAGATGGCGATGGTCACCGCGAACTGTTTGTAGAACTGGCCGGTGACCCCGGAGAGAAACGCCATCGGCACGAACACCGCACACAGCACCAGCGCAATGGCGATAATCGGCCCGGAGACCTCACGCATCGCCTGATGCGCCGCGGCAAGCGGCGCAAGCCCCTCTTCGATATTACGCTCGACGTTCTCCACCACCACGATGGCGTCGTCCACCACGATACCGATAGCCAGTACCAGCCCGAACAGGCTCAGGGTATTCAGCGAGAAGCCCAGCAGATAGAGAATGCTGAAGGTACCCACCACCGATACCGGCACAGCGATCAACGGGATAATCGACGCGCGCCAGGTCTGCAGGAACAGGATCACTACCAGCACCACCAGCACTACCGCCTCCAGCAGCGTCTGCACCACCGCGCGGATGGAGTCGCGGACGAAAACCGTCGGGTCGTACGGCGCTGCCCATTGCATATCTTCCGGGAAGCGGGTGGCCAGCTCGGCCATTTTGGCGCGTACCGCATTCGACAGATCGATGGCGTTAGCGCCGGGTGACTGGAAGATACCGATCCCGACCGCATCCTTATTGTTGAGCTGGGAGCGCAGCGCATAGCTACCGGAACCCATCTCGATGCGCGCCACGTCGCGCAGGCGGACCAGCGAGCCATCCTGCGCCGTTTTCAGAATGATATTGCCAAACTCTTCTTCGGTATGCAGACGGCCCTGGGCGTTAATGGAGATCAGGAAATCGCTCTCCTGCGGCAGCGGCTCGGCGCCAAGCTGTCCGGCAGACACCTGGACGTTTTGCTCCTGCATCGCCGTCACCACATCCGAGGCCGTCAGACCGCGGGCCGCGACCTTATTGGGATCCAGCCAGACGCGCATCGCATATTCACCGGAGCCAAAAATCTGGATCTGGCCGACGCCGGGCAGGCGCGCCAGCTCATCCTTCACTTTCAGCGTGGCGTAGTTGCGCATATACAGCGAGTCGTACTTACCGTTTGGCGAAAACAGATGCACCACCAGGGTCAGCGTCGGAGACTGCTTCTGGGTGGTGATCCCCAGACGGCGTACATCCTCCGGCAGACGCGCTTCCGCCTGCGCGACGCGGTTCTGCACCTGAACCTGCGCCTGATCCGGGTCGGTACCCGGGCGGAAGGTGACGGTGGTGACCAGCACGCCGTCGGAGCCGGCGACCGATTTCATGTACATCATGTTTTCAACGCCGTTGATCGCTTCCTCCAGCGGCGTCGCCACGGTCTCGGCAATCACTTTCGGGTTGGCGCCGGGATACTCCGCGCGCACCTGGACGCTCGGCGGGACGACATCCGGATATTCGCTCACCGGCAGCAGCGGGATAGCGATTAACCCGGTGATAAAAATTAAAATCGACAGCACCGCGGCGAAAATCGGCCTGTCGATAAAAAAGCGGGAAAAGTCCATGTCTTGGATTCTCTGATTAGGGATCAGTTAAGGGTGGCGCTGGAGGTCATGGCAACGGTTTTGGCGTTAACCGGCATACCCGGCATAAACACTTTTTGTAAGCCGTCGACGATGACGCTATCCCCAGGATTCAACCCCTTCTGAACGATGCGTAAACCGTCTGCCAGCCGCCCTGGGGTAATGTCGCGGCGCTGTGCTTTACCATCTTTATCAACGATATAGACGTATTTACGATCCTGATCGGTCAGTACCGCTTTGTCGTCGATAAGCGTGGCTTTGAACTCTGCGCTGCCCGGCAGACGCACGCGGGCAAACAGCCCCGGCGTGAACAGACGCTGCGAGTTATCCAGCAGCGCACGCATGCGGATGGTGCCGGTACTCGGCGTTAACTGATTATCGAGAAAATCCACTTTGCCCTGGTGGGGGTAACCCTCCTCGCCAACCAGGCCAATCTCCACCGGGAGCGCCTGATTATCGCTGGACGCGCCTTGCCCGCGGCGGGCGAGGTTTTGATAGTGGAGGTAGGTTGACTCGTCGACGTCAAAGTAGACGTACACCGTCTTCTGCGAGACCAGGGTGGTGAGCACGCTGGCGGTGTCGCCCGCGGTGACCAGGTTACCGCTGGTGATCAGCGCCCGGCTGGCGCGGCCGTCAATAGGGGCGGTCACTTTGGTGAAGTCGAGGTTAAGCTGCGCGGCATCCACCGCCGCCTGCGCGGCGC
>OHDD01001192.1_pt1 | contig 11308 bp, 20 predicted proteins | sample 1566941 | NCBI WGS metagenome assembly OHDD01 (sample SAMEA3879580, study PRJEB24766) | human gut metagenome | biome: human-associated habitat; feature: feces | place: USA | collected 1985/1987 | reverse complement strand
AGCGTGCCTTGCAGGCTGTCAATGACATGTCAATGACATGTCAACGAAGTCAAGGCATAGAAGAAGATATAGATAAAGATATAGAAGAAGATATAAAAGAAATAGATAAAGAAAAGCCAACGCGCCATAAATACGGCGAATATCAAAATGTTCTTCTGACAGACGAAGACCTTGAAAAGCTCAAAAAAGAGTTTCTTGACTGGTCTGACAGAATCGAACGCCTTAGCGCGTATATGGCAAGCACTGGCAAGAGCTACAAAAACCACCTTGCCACTATCAGAAATTGGGCGCGGCATGATAGCAGGACTCCGACCGCAGATGTCAAACCAAAAGGACAAGCTTCATATGACATCTCGGAGTTTGAGCGTCAGAACATGTCAAAGCCGATAGCCTACAAGAAAAAATAATGCAGTGCCCGGGCGAAAGTCCGGGCAGAAAGGAAAAAATATGGATTGCAGCAAAACGATAAACTTTCTTGCCGAAATCAAAAGACTCTGCGGCTCACGCGCTGGGCGCTGTGCTGATGCGGATGACGAAGAGCAATGTCCGATGTTTGCTTTTTGCAAGCACCCCAGTATAACAAGGGGCGCCGAATATGCCAAAAAGTTAATTGAGAATCTACAAAAGTGGAGCAATGAACACCCGAAGAAAACATACGCGCAGGACTTTTTTGAGAAGTTCCCAGATGCGCAGAGCGGTTCGGACGGAACCCCGTTTGTATGCAGAAAAAGAGTCTACGGCGGAACACACCCGAAGTTCGAGAACTGCAATTACACAGGGACTTGCTATAGATGCTGGAATGAACCTATGAACGATGAAGAAACAAAAGGAGCTTAACAAAATGAAAATTGTTTTAGACGACGGAGCATTTAAGCCCTACAAGGCACATCCCGAAGATGCAGGATTTGACCTCATGGCAAGAGAATGTCGGATAGTCTCAGCGCAGGGAAGCGCGATATTTGACATTGGCGTACATATCGAGATACCGCAGGGGTTCGTCGGATTTCTCAAAAGCAAGAGCGGACTTAATGTCAAGCGCGGAATAACGAGCGAGGGCGTTATTGACGCGGGCTACACAGGCAGTATCTGTGTCAAACTTTACAACAACACCCGGATTCCCTATATGGTCGAAAAGGGAGACAAAATATCGCAACTCGTCATTTTGCCGATTTGCAGCGACGAGCTTGAAGTCGTCGATAGTCTTGATGAGACGGCACGCGGCAATAGCGGATTCGGCTCAAGCGGGAGGTAAGAAAATGACCCTTGAAATAAAACGACTCCACGCCACTGCTCCGTATTCTTTGGGCGGCGTCCAAAAAATCACAGACAAAACCGAGTACGGCGACGGATGTTTCGCAATAACCATTTTTGATAGGCGAATATTCGTAACATCGTATTTTGAGTATGTCAAAGATGTTGAAAAAGAAAAATACTATGTAAAAAAGGGAAAATAGGTAGGTGAAGAAGATGAATGAAGATTACACGAAGCTCAAAGATTTTGCACAAAAACGTCTTGATGACAGCTGTGAAAACGGCGATGTCTACGATATCAAATATTGGGTCGGCTATATCGACGGGCTGAATGTGCTACATAAGAAAATAGACGGAGGTAAACAAAATGGGATGTAAAGACTGCATACACAATGAAGTTTGCCATATGCGGGAAGTCTGCAACAATATTGAAAAGCTTGGTTGTCTAGATTTTATTGCTAGCGCTGATGTACAAAAAATTAAACACGGCAAATGGATTGAGGATGGCTATTGCGATATTCCTTGCGTGTGTTCGTGCTGCGGAGCGGAAGCACAATATACAAGCACCTTTAAAGAAACACTTGAATATGATTGTGAAGAAAACTTGTGCTCTACAGGATATGAAGAAACAAGAAAATATATTAGAACACCGTTTTGTTCTAACTGCGGTGCAATAATGGACGGAGGTACAAATGATGACAGCAAAAAAAGCGTTAGAGCTTCTAAATGATGTAGAATTTTCTGAAAAGTATCAAGGCGTACAAGAATATACAGAAATGCTTATCGTGTGCAAAGAAGCTCTCGAAAAGCAGATACCGAAAAAGCCTCAATATGTTGATACAAGATTTAGGCATCATGGAAGAAGAATAAGCGACGGTTCGTCACTTGACAAATGCTATAAATGTCCTAATTGTAATAGTCATATTTTTCATGTTTTTGATAGTGAAAAATGTTGTAAATATTGCGGACAGGCTTTAGATTGGAGTGACAACAATGCGTGAGATACTTTTTCGTGGCAAGCGAACAGATAACGGCGAATGGGTATATGGAAACCTTGTGAGGGGCTGCGACAAAAAATATGCATACATAGTTGAATTTGGGAACGAAGAATTGTGCAGAAATTATGTTGATGTACACCCTGACACCGTAGGACAGTACACAGGTCTTAAAGATAAAAACGGCACAAATATTTTTGAGGGCGATATAGTAAAGAGATTTTGGTTCGGCAAAATGTGCATTTATCAAATTGATTATGATAACGGTCTCGCAAGTTTTATCGGGCGAGCGGGCATGATATTTAAAGCATCATTTTACTATGATTCGGAAGAGTTTGAGGTTGTCGGCAATATCTACGATAATAAGTTGGAGGATTTTGACAATGGCACTTGCTAAAAGATGTGATAGGTGCGGAAAGTTTTACGTGTGGTATCTCGCGTCCAGTACCGAGAATGAGCATATTAAGAGTGAGTTTATCGAAGACAAACATGACGACAGCTTGGTGTGCGGCGGAGCTAATGCTATTGTGCTTTGCAAAAATAGCCATATCGGTAAAAGAATAAAGGACATAGCAACCTTAGACTTTTGCCCCGAATGCCTAAAAGCATTTGATCCATTTATGAATCCGCTTAGATAAGAGGTAAAAGATAATGGCTGATGCAGACAGATGTGTTTGTTGCGGAAAGATAATTCCCGAGGGTCGGCAGGTGTGCCCGCAATGCGAACGCAAAAGATACATTTACACTATCCCCGATATCCCACCGTCGTTAAACAAGTTTGCGGGGCGCGAAAATGTATGGGCGTACCGTGAAGATAAAAAGCAGTGGCAAGCCCTTTGTGCGGCGTACTGCCGCCCGAAGCCCGAAACCCCGATAAAAAAGTGTGTTGTCAGAATTACATACTTTTTTCGCACAAAACAGCGGCACGACCCCGACAACTACAACGGAAAGTTTATCCTTGACGGCTTGCGAGAAACCGAGATAATCGAAGATGATAGTTTTTCAAACGTCGAGCTTCAGCTGTGCGGGAGCTATGACAAGGAAAACCCGAGAACAGAGATAGAGGTGATATTGTGACCGTTCCCGAATACGTCAACCGAATAAAGCACCTTGACAACGAGTTGTCATTCAAACAGCGTCAGAAATCGGAGCTGTTTGATATGTTGGTATCAATTACCGCCCCGCCGTCTGAGTCGGTGCAGAAGACAGCAGAGGACAAAATGAGCAGCTTGATATCTCAATATGTTGACTTAGGCAACGAAATCATAGAGATATATCAGAAAAAATTCGCTGCCGAAAACGAGTTTCAAGCTCTTGTGAGCCAACTACCGCCGCAGTGGGAAGAGTTTCTGCTTTTGAGGCACCTCAGCAGGATGAGCTTTGAAGACATTGCAGGAGAGATGGGATATTCCCGAGAGTGGTGTTGGAAAACGAACAAGAAAGCTTGCGCGGCACTCGAAGAACTACTCAACGCCAAAAGTGTACAGTAAAATACTGTAAAATACAGTGAAATACAGTTGGGAGATATGATATCATATAGATGTAAAAGTGGACGGGCAACCGCTTTTACTTCTTTTCTCCGTTCATGTTGTTTACCACATCTCCACCGCTCGCCGGTGCGGAAAACCGGCTTCTTTCTTACCGCCTCGCCCTGCGGCGGGTTAATAGCAGGGCTTTTTATGCGGAGCTTTCAGGCGATATGCGCATAAGCGCATTAAAGGTTCGAGTCCTTTGTTCCGACCCAAAAGCCCGTGTGTACAGCGGGGGCGTGTGGGTTATGCCACAAGCTCGGTACGTCAGACCATCCGCACCTCTCGACGACGTGTCCCAGGGTGCCGAATCCGAGCAATTTAGGTTATCAAAAGGCTCATTCGCCTTTATATAAGTTAGTTCCTTCCCGTTGGTTGTCGGTGGTTATTCGGTTGTCGGATAGCCGCCGACAACGCTTTAAAAATTCAGGTGATAACATGGAGATAATTACAAAGAAAGTAAAAGACCTCAAGCCGTATGAGCGCAACCCGCGCAGAAATGACGAAGCGGTGGAGTATGTCGCCGAGAGCATATCGGAGTTCGGCTTCAAAGTCCCGATAGTAATTGACGGTGACGGCACAGTCATATGTGGTCACACGAGGCTAAAGGCGGCAAAGAAGCTCCACTTGGCGGAGGTGCCTTGCATTGTTGCCGATGACCTCGACGACGAGCAGATAAAAGCTTTTAGGCTCGCTGACAACAAAGTCGCAGAAAAGGCGGAATGGGACTTCGGATTTCTCGACAAGGAACTCGGCGGCATATTCAACTTTGATATGGGTAAGTTCGGGTTTAACTTCATGACACCGGAAGTCAAGAAAAAGAACAAGCTCGATACCAAGACGCGGAAAGCAAATATTCTGAATCTTGAGAGGGCGCAGTTCACCGGAGTCGGCAAATATGACATACCCGAGATACAGCCGGTATACCAGCTTCCGGAGGTCGCGGACTGGATTCCGTTTGACTTTGTGTTAAGCGACAAACGAAGCCCGAAAGAGAAGCAAAAAACAGGTATTCACTTTTTCCGTGACGACTATAAGTTTGAGCGGATCTGGAACACGCCCGAGAAGTATATAGAGAAGCTCGCGGAATATGCTTGTGTGCTATCTCCCGACTTTTCGCCATACGGCGATATGCCTATGGCAACACAGATATTCAACCACTATCGTAAACACTGGGTAGCGGTCTATATGCAGGAATGCGGGTTAACCGTTATCCCAACTATCAGAGCAAGCACCGATGAGCGCTCTTTTGATTGGTATTTAGACGGCGAGCCAAAGCATAGCATTGTCGCCATATCGACAATGTGGGTAAAAGAAAGCGCAGAGATTTTCCCAATTTGGGAGCGAGAATATCAGACAATGATTGATGCTTTGCACCCCCAGAAGATTTTTATTTACGGAAAGATACCGAGCAATGTAAAGCACGAGAATATCGAGCGTATAGAAAAATTTTCAGAAAAAAGGTGGAGCGAAGTTGATTTATAAAAATTTTTGAGGTAGAATAATTATGCCGAAAGGAAATCGCGGTGGCAAAAACGGAAAAACGACCGGATATTATAAAACAGTCGGAGAGTTTGATGGAGCTGAAATAATTACCCCAATAGCGGGGGGGAGCGGCTCTTTGCCGAGAATGTCAAATAGTCCGAATGCGATATATATTTTCAAGAACGCAAAAGGACAAATGAAGAGCTTGGGAATATACAACGACAAAAGAGAACTCGAAAAAGAGTTTAATATTGGTCACGGTCATAGAGACAAAAAAGGAAATACCATTATTAAAGTTCTTAAGGTTGGAGTAGCCCATGTGCATATCGTCAAGGGCGGAAGAGGCAACAACACGCGATATATGACAAAAAAAGAGATAAAGAAATATGGAAAATACATCGAATTTATGGGAGGGAGAACAATTGAATAGAGAAAAGTTTCTTGAAGATTATAACGAACCGTTAATGCAAGCGGTCACATTCACTTACAAAGGAAAAAGATACTGCGTCGAAGGATATTGGGCAATAGTCGCTTATGATAATGACGGAGAAGAACGCAGTATAGATAATGACATCGACCTCACAAGAGAGGAAGCGTTGCACTACAAAGCTTTTGACGGTGGTACAAAAGCTCTGATAGACATAATAGAAGAAATCACGGATGTTGATTTTGATTTTTAATATCAAAAAAAACGAACATTCGATATCTACCGTTGACCAAACTCGGTCAACGGTATTTTTATACCTTAAATGATTAGAAGAGAGGTGGTGGCATGGCAAAGCAGACGAATTTCGGGGGCAAAAGACACACTTTAACAGTGGAAGACCAGAGGAAAGGCGGAAAGCGTTCAGGCGAGGTGCGCCGTGACCTGAGAGATACCCGCGAAATAGTGAGACGCGCCATGTCAATGTACCTCAAAAACAGTGACCCGGCAGAGGTCAACTACCTGAGCGAGATAACGGACGGGGCTAATATATCAGCCAAAGAAGCGATGATATACGCGCAGCTCAACCGGGCGATGAACGGCGATACAATGGCATTTAAAGCGTTGATGGAGCTTGCCGCCGAGAATGGCGGTCAGCAGCAGAGCGACATATCAGAGCTTTACAAGGCACTGGACGGTGACGACGAATGAAAATAACAACACTGTCGCCGAAGCAAAAAGAGATTCTGCGCTGGTGTCACGGCAAGGACAAAGACAAATATGACGCTATTATATGCGACGGTGCAGTCCGTTCAGGCAAGACCGTCTGCATGATTCTGTCGTTCATCCATTGGGCTATGCGGTATTTTGACGGTCAGACGTTCGCTATATGCGGCAAGACCGTCCAATCGGCAGAGCGTAACATAATAACGCCGCTGCTCGGAATGACCGATTTAACGGCGTATTTTGAGCTTAATTATAAGAGGTCAAGCAAGCTTCTTGTGGTGACCGGAAACGACAAGACAAACTATTTCTATGTGTTCGGCGGTAGAGACGAGAGCTCGGCGGGATTGATTCAGGGCTTGACCCTTGCGGGCGTGCTCTTAGACGAGGTCGCGCTTATGCCTCGCTCGTTTGTGGAGCAGTCGCTCGCGAGATGTTCGGTGACCGGGTCAAAGTACTGGTTCAACTGCAACCCCGACAGCCCGGCACATTGGTTTTATGAAGAATGGGTAACGAAGCCCGAAGAGAAACATGTCTACCACATACACTTTTTATTAACCGACAATCCGTCACTTACCGACGAGATAAGAGAGCGATATTTCAGGCTTTACCCGTCGGGAGTGTTTTATCAGCGGTTTATTTTAGGTCTGTGGGTAGCGGCGGATGGGCTTGTTTACGATGTCGATGTCAACAGTTTAATTGATGATACCGTCCCGGAACAGGGGCGTTATTTTATATCTATCGACTATGGCACATTGAATCCGTTTTCGGCGGGTCTGTGGTGCTTAAACGGCAAGACGGCGACGCGCATTAAAGAGTTTTATTATGACGGTCGCAAGCGACAGAGACAAATGACCGACGAGGAATATTATAAAGCGGTCGAAGACCTGGCGGAAGGCTATGACATTGAGCGAATAATTGTTGACCCGTCTGCGGCAAGCTTTATCACCTGCATAAGAAAGCACGGTAAGTTCTCGGTGCGCAAGGCAAAAAACGACGTAATTGACGGAATCCGAGTCACTTCTGAGATGGTTAAAAGCGGCGTTATAAAGATAAATTCGAGCTGTCAGGGCATCTTGAAAGAGTTCGGCATGTATCGCTGGGATGATAAATCGACCGTCGACAAGGTTGTAAAGGAATATGACCACGCGATGGACGATATGCGTTACTTTTGTTACACGGTATTAAGGAGGGAACTCCGCTGGATGGGATATAGAGGGGACAAAAATGAAGAAAATCAAGATGTGGATATGTGAAAAATATCTGCCGTCATACGCCAAAGAGAGCATGAAAGAAGAGCTCCGGAGCTTAAGCCTTGAGGTAGATGATTTGAGACGCGAGAACGAGCGCCTGAGGGCGTATATCGCAGGGCTTGAGCGCGGCGTTAGGTCACTCAAAAAGATAGTAATAAACACGGAGGGCAACAAATGAGCGTTATATCTGCGCTGCTTAATTGCGAGAAAATATATAATTTCAGCGATGCATTCGGGGTCAAAGATATCACGACTCGAGAAATGAAAACCGCTATCAAGCTATGGCTCGAGATGTATTTCGACCACGAGAGCGACGGTCTCGACGACTGTCAGCGACTGCCCGTTCTCGTCGTCAATAAGCTTATAAAGACCACTTTTTCAGAGTATGAGACAAGCACCAAAAACGCATTTGCAGAGCGAGTTCTCGGCGAGCTGGAAGAGATACGGCGCGAAGCGTTTCAGCAGGCACTCATCTCCGGCGAATGCCTTATAAAGCCTGTACCAACTGCGGACGGGTTTTATTTTGTCCCGATTAGGCGCGATTGCTTTATACCGCTTGCGAGAAACGAACTGAACGAGCTTACAAGTGTTGGAACTGCGGAAACGACAATCGAAGACGGCAAATATTATACTTTGCTCGAGCGCAGGACGGCAGGGCAAGCTTTAACGATAGAAACAAAGCTCTTTCGGTCAAGCGACTCAAACACGCTCGGCGTGGAAGTCCCACTCGACACGCTCGAAAAATATGCGAATTTAGAGCCTGTGGCGGTGTTGCCCGTTGACGGAATCGGTCTTGTATCACTCAAAACGCCGCTTTACAACACGGTTGACGGTTCGGCGGACGGCGTAGCGATATATGCACCTGCGGCACAGCTCATAGCGCGAATCAACCGTAACGAATGGCAGCTTTCCCGCGAGTTTGAAATCGGTAGGGCGCGGATAATGGTGCCCGAAGACCTCACCCGGCAGAAGCCCGGCGAGAACGGAAATACGAAGACGCGCAGTCTCGAGGATGATATCTTTACCGCTTTTGACGAAGATCCGCAGGACTTCGGCGTTACGATATTCTCGCCCGCGTTCCGCGAGCAGAGCTATCTCGCAAGAAAGACGGAATATTTACGCAACATTGAAAGCCTTATCGGATTCAAACGCGGCATATTGTCAGATGTTCAGGAAGCCGAGCGAACAGCTACGGAAATAACATCTTCTGACGGTGATTATAATCTGACTATAATCGATATGCAGGGGATTTGGACAAAGGCAGTTAAAAAGCTGCTGGAACTTTGCTCGGAGCTTGGCGAGATATACAAAGTCGAGGGAAGCACACCTATTGACCCTGACGAGGTAACACTTGACTACGGCGACGGTGTTCTTTATAACCGCAACAAGACGTGGAATGAGTACTGCACTATGGTGCAGATGGGACTTATTAAGCCGGAGATAGCTGTTGCGTGGTATTTTGAACTGCCGTGGGACACTCCGGAAGCTATCCAAAACATACGAGACAACTATATGCCCGAGCTTGAGAGCATGACGGCGGGAGATGAGTAATTATGTTGCCGCCGGAAAGCATTGACGCGCTGCGAATCCTCGCCACACAGATAACAGACCCGGTGACCGATTTTTTGTTGCGGGATATCGCCCGCAGGATAGCGGAAGCAGGAAAGATAACATCAACCGCTGAGTACGAGATATGGAAAGCGCAGGAACTCGGCTTAAGTCGTCAAGAGATTAAAAAGAAACTCGCGAAGCTGTTTGAAACTTCGCTCGACGAGATAGATGAGATATTTGAACAAGCTGCGGTAGAGGGCTATCACTTTGATATCTCAAAGCTTCCGGGCATTGACGGCGTTAAGTTTGAGAACAACGAGAGCTTACAGCAGATAGTCAAAGCGGCGGTCACGCTTGCACAGGACGACTTTACCAACATAACGCAGACCATAGGCATGATAAGTCCATACGGGCAGAGATTGCCGCTTTATGACGCTTATAACGCCTATTGTGACTATGCCTTTAAGCAGGTTTTCACGGGCGCGGCAGACTATAACACGGCGGTTCAAACGGCGTGCAGAAACCTCTATCAGCGGGGGCTTGTCACTGTTGACTATGAGAGCGGCGCGAAAGCGTCGATAGAAACGGCGGTCAGGCGTAATATTATGGGCGGTCTCGGTCTGATGCAGGAAAAAATCAGCGAACAAAATCACGAGAAGTACGGCGCGGACGGCTGGGAAATATCAGCCCACGCCGCAAGTGCTCCCGACCACGAACCTATACAGGGCAAGCAATACCGAGACGAGGAATATCAGAAGCTCAATGATAGTCTCGTTCGCCGAATCGGCACTTTGAACTGCGGTCATGCGGCTTTTCCTATCTTTTATGGCGTTACCGAACCTACATACACTGCCGAGCAGCTGGAAGCCTTTAAAAGGGCGAACGCCGACGGCATAACATATCAAGGCAAGCACTACACCACCTATGAAGCGACACAGGTGCAGCGGCGGCTTGAAACTGCTATCCGCAAATGCAAGCGAAAGATAACGGTTCTCGAGGGCGCGGGCGACGACGATGCGCTCAAGGCGGTGAGGACACGATATACCCGCCTTAATCAGGAATATGCGCGATTTTCCAAAGCGGCAGGACTACGGACACAAACTGCGCGTCTGAAAGCGGCGGGATTCAGTTATAAACAAGGCAGAGAAGCCATAAAAGGAAGTGATTAAATGAACATCTCGGGCAAGGAATACGAAGAGGTAATTATAACCGCAGAGGACGGCGAAGTTCTTGCGGTTGTCTCAGATAGCGAGATAATAGAAAAGAAAGATGTAAAGGTCATTTTGACCCCAAAACACGATTGACACAAATCAATAATCTCAGCGTTTCGCATTCGTGCGAGGCGCTGTTTTTATATCCATTTTTACCCCGCCACTGGTTCATGTGGCTAAATTCTGACCGCAGACAGAGCGGTATATAAGCAATGTTCAGGAGGATTTTACTATGGAAAACATTCACGCTATTCTCGAAAAATACGGTGTTACCGTTTCCGAGGATAAGAAAGCAGACTTCGACAAGGCAGTCGCGGAGAACTATAAGACCATTGCCGAGTTCGGCAAGGTTACGGCGGCACGCGACAACTTCAAGAGTCAGCTCGACACCGCTACAAACTCACTCAAAGAGTTCGAGGGCGTAGATGTTGAGGACTTAAAAGGCAAGATAACAAGCCTCACAAATGACCTCAACACGCAGAAAACAAAATATGAGCAGCAGCTCGCCGACCTCGACTTCGAGAACGCGCTCGACCTTGCTATAACTGGCAAAAAAGGTAAGAGCGTGAAAGCAGTCAAGGCGCTGCTCGATGTTGACGCACTCAAGGCAAGCAAAAATCAGCGCGACGATATAGATGCCGCGCTCGAAGCCCTCAAGAAAGATGACGGATATCTTTTTGACGATGACAACAACACACCTCCGCCCTATGCCGGCGGAACGGGAAGAAGGCAGAATCCGAACGGCGATATGACTCTCCGCTCTGCGCTTTCCGAGAAATTTTCAAAGAAAGGTTGATTTAAACAATGGCAATTACTCTTGCAGAAGCAAAGGTCGGCATGGCTGACCATGTAGACCAGATGGTTATCGACGAGTTCAGACGTTCGT
>OHDD01001181.1_pt1 | contig 11375 bp, 10 predicted proteins | sample 1566941 | NCBI WGS metagenome assembly OHDD01 (sample SAMEA3879580, study PRJEB24766) | human gut metagenome | biome: human-associated habitat; feature: feces | place: USA | collected 1985/1987 | reverse complement strand
GCACAGTCCGGCTGGACGGATATTTTCATCTATCCCGGCTACCGCTTCAAGGTGATGGACGGCCTTGTGACCAACTTCCACCTGCCGGAGAGCACCTTGATCATGCTCATTGCCGCACTGTATGGCTACGACAAGACCATGCATGCCTACAAGGTGGCCGTGGAAGAGAAATACCGCTTCTTCAGTTTCGGTGATGCGATGCTCATTCTGTGAGCGAAGGCGCAAGATCGAAACCTGTAAGAGATTGTTCTGAATACCGCAGGTTTCTGCGGCAGGATCGCACGGCTGTTTTCCGTGCGCAGAAAGGAAAAATATTATGCCTTCTTTGACGACCTACAAGCTGCTCAAGCAGGAGCACAACGCCCGGCGGGGCGAGTTCAAAACCGTGCACGGCACGGTGCAGACCCCTGCCTTCCAGAACGTTGCTACCGCCGGTGCCATCAAGGGCGGCCTGTCGGCGCAGGATCTGAAGGATATCGGCGCGCAGGTCATGCTGTGCAATACCTACCATCTGCATCTGCGTCCCGGCGACAAGCTGGTGGCGGATATGGGCGGCCTGCACAGGTTTACCCGCTGGAACGGGCCTATCCTGACCGACAGCGGCGGATTTCAGGTATTCAGTCTGGCAAAGCTGCGCAAGATCACCGAGGAGGGCGTGACCTTCGCCTCCCATCTGGACGGGCACCGCATCTTTATGGGACCCGAGGAGAGCATGCAGATTCAGGCAAATCTGGGCTCTACCATCGCCATGGCCTTTGATGAGTGCGTAGAGAACCCCGCCCAGCACGATTACTCCAAGGACAGCTGCGAGCGCACTACCCGCTGGCTGAAGCGCTGCAAGGCTGAGATGGCACGGCTGAAGCACGAGGGTATCTCGGTCAACCCGGATCAGCTTCTGTTCGGCATCAATCAGGGCTGCACCTATGCAGACCTGCGTGTGGAGCACATGAAGCAGATTGCAGAGCTGGAGTTGGACGGCTACGCCATCGGCGGTCTGGCTGTGGGCGAGCCCACCGAAGTGATGTATGAGATGATCAGTCAGGTGGAACCGCACATGCCCAAGGACAAGATCCGCTATCTGATGGGTGTCGGCACTCCCGGCAACATCATCGAGGCCGTAGCCCGTGGTGTGGATTTGTTTGACTGCGTTATGCCCAGCCGCAATGCCCGCCACGGCCACCTGAATACATGGAGCGGCATCATTAACATCAAGAATGCCAAGTATGAGCGGGACGAGCGTCCCATTGACCCCGCCTGCGGCTGCCCGGTGTGCCGCAACTATTCCCGCGCCTACATCCGGCACCTGCTCAAGGCAGATGAGATGTTGGGTATGCGCCTGACCGTGATGCACAATCTGTGGTTCTACAATCACCTAATGGAACGCATCCGGGATGAACTGGATGCCGGTACCTTTACCGCTTTCCATGACAGATACGTTAAACTTCTGGATACCCGAATTTAAACTTTAGCCTTGCAACAAGGCTGATAAGAGGGTATAATAGCATTATCTGAATTTTTGAGAGGAGATTTTGCCCCATGCAATTTCTGACTACCACGTCCGAAGGCTATATCAGCCTGTTCTTCACGCTGGCACTGATGCTGGTCCTGCTGTACTTCATGATCTACCGTCCTCAGAAGAAGCAGGAAAAGAAGGATGCCGCTATGCGCAGCAGTCTGGAGATCGGCGATCAGGTCACCACCATCGGTGGTGTCATTGGCCGCGTTGTCGCCATCAAGGATGACACCTTTGTTCTGGAGACCGGCGCTGACCGCGTGAAGATCCGCTTCACCAAGTCTGCGATCTCTTCGGTCGAAAAGCTGAACATGGACAAGGCTCCTGCTGACAAGAAGTAAGCGTTTACACCGTGCATACATGAACCGCCTCCCTGCATAGACTATGTGCAGGGAGGCGGTTTTGTTATGTCTGAGTCTCGAGGTTTCCCGGCGGAGCTTCTTTCGTTTCTGCTTTTCGGGGTGCTGGGGGTAGCTGTAACGGCGGCAGCTTTGGCATGTTTTGCGCAGCTGATGGCCGGGCAGGGCTGCTCCGGCGGTGTAGTGCCGATACTTGCCACAACAGCTGTGTGCATGGGCAGTTTGTTGTGTGCACTGGCGGCGACGTTCCGTAAAAAGGCACACGGTCTGTTGACGGGACTGCTCCAAAGTACATTTCTGGCAGTGCCGCTGGCGCTTTCTGCTGCATGGAACGGCACTGCCGCCGAGCCTGCTGTGGTATGCCGCATTCTGGTGGTGCTGCTCTGCGGTTGCATTGGCGGGCTTCTTGGGGTCACCCTGCGCAGCCACAGGCACACGCTTCGTTGATCGATCCAGCAAATCGAATCCATCAGAGGGAGAAAACAGCGTATGTGGATCTATGAACAGACAAAATCAGAAGAAAGCCTTTCTTTGCTGCCGCAGACGGTCGGCCTACCGGTGCAAACAGAAGAGCCTGCCCTTCCGCCTGTACCGGCACAGGCAGCTGAACCGGCAGAGCAATTGACGCAAAAAGAGCCCTGCATCCCGGCAAAGCGCCACGCCACCCAGGATTGCTGGCTGCTGGCTGCGGCGTTTCTGCTGGGGTGTACGGCAGCCGGTGTGTTACAGGCCGTATGCGATGCCCGGCAGGCAGAGCTGTTGCGGTATTATCTGGAAGCGTGGCAAGGGCTGTTTACACCGAGCGGTATGCAGGGGGCTGTACAGCTTTTCGGCATGGAATACCTGACACTCGGCCTTGTGGTCAGCCTGTTTCTGGTATTGGGGCTTTCTGCCCTTGGCCCAGTAATGATCTTTGGCAATATGATGTTGTACGGCTTGGGCAGCGGGCTGCTTATGGTACAGCTTTGCGCCGCAGGCGGGTGGAAAGCAATACTTCCGGCGCTGCTATGGACAGGCTTACCGGCGGCAGCAGCAAGCGGTTGTCTGTGCTTTTTCGGGGCCTGCGCTTTGCAGGTCAGCAGCCGAATCCACGCATATTCTTTCCGCAAGCATCCCGGCGGACAAGCCCGCCCTGGAGTGCGGGCACTGATGGGACAATATCTGCTGACCATGGTTATGCTGCTGCCGCTGTGCGGCGCGGCGGCAGGGCTTTCGTATTTGGGCAGCCGCCTGTAAATGGTATCCTTTTCTTGCGGGTTTTGGCGCAGTGTGTTACAATAACAAAAGACCATAATAAATGAGGGACAGACATGAAACTAAAATCCGTCTATGTATGCTCCAATTGCGGAGAGACAAGCCCCCGCTGGATGGGGCGCTGCCCCAGCTGCGGCAGCTGGAATACCATGAACGAGGATGTTGTGGCCGAAGCCCCTAAGGCAGGGACTCCTGCCGCCCGTCAGGCTGCCGCGGCTCGTCAGGAGGGCGTGACCACCCTGACCGCCCGGCGGCTGTCAGAGATCAGCACCACGGAGGAAAAGAGCCGCATCCTGACCGGCATCTCGGAACTGGACCGCGTATTGGGCGGCGGTATCGTGCTGGGCGGTGTAGTTCTTTTGAGCGGTGAGCCTGGCGTGGGTAAATCCACTATGCTGTTACAGCTGTGCGGTGCCATCTCCAATCAGCACAGCGTGCTGTATATCACTGGCGAGGAGTCTGTCCGGCAGGTCAAGCTGCGGGCAGCACGGCTGAAGGTACCGCAGAATAACATCTTTCTGGCGGCGGAAAACGACGTAGACGAGATTTGCGGTCTGATCGAAAAGGAAAAGCCGGATCTTGTGGTCATCGACTCCATCCAGACCATGCGCTGCATGGATATCTCGTCCTCGTCTGGCACGGTCAGTCAGGTGAAGGAAAGCGCTGCCCGGCTGCTGGCGGTAGCCAAAAAGCAGGAGATTCCCATGTTTATCGTGGGTCATGTGAACAAGGATGGCGCAATTGCAGGCCCCAAGGTCATGGAACATATCGTGGATACGGTACTCTACTTTGAGGGCGACAAGATGCTGCCGTACCGCATTCTGCGGGCAGCCAAAAACCGCTACGGCTCCACTAATGAGCTGGGAATGTTCGATATGACCGGCACAGGGCTTGCCGAAATCGAAAATCCATCCCAGATGCTGCTGGAAGGACGTCCGCTGGGCGTTTCCGGCAACTGCGTGGCCTGCACCATGGAGGGTAGCCGTCCTATCCTAAGCGAGATACAGGCACTTGCCACCAAGACGAATTTTCCGGCACCCCGTCGCGCCTGCAGCGGATACGACTATAACCGCATGAACCTTTTGATCGCCGTGCTGGAAAAGCGGGCAGGGTACTTCTTTGGCAATCTGGATGTTTACGTCAACATTGTGGGCGGCATTGCACTGCGGGATACCGCCTGCGACCTTGCAGTCTGCCTGAGCATGGTCTCCTCGCTGCTGGACCGCCCGGTCAGTGATAAGCTTATCGCTATCGGAGAGGTAGGTCTGGGTGGGGAAGTGCGCAGTGTGCCCAACCTGGAGCAGCGCCTGCACGAGGCTGAGCGTATCGGCTTTGAGCGGGCTGTTATCCCCAAGCACAGCCTTGCACACCTGAATGCCGCAGATTATCCCGGCATGAAGCTGGTCGGTGCAGCGTATATTGCAGATGCCATCAACGCGCTAAAAAATGACCGCCTGTGATGAAACGAGGAACCTATGTCGATTTATCTGGACGAAAGAAACCCCGGCAAACACGCGCCCTTTGAGGATGCTGCGCCGGATATTGTAGAATATGTGCGGTACCTTGAGGTGATCGCCGGTAAAAGCGCCAATACAGCTTTCAGTTATTACTGCGACCTGCGTTCCTTCAGCCGCTTTATGAAGCGCCGCCGCGGGCTTGTGGCCACGGATGCAGAATTTAAGGAGATCGATCCCAAAGGGCTGGATACGGCCTTCTGGGGTAGCATAACAAAAGAGGATATTTACGAATATCTGTATTTTCTGAACCGGGAGTGCGGCAACAAAAAATCCTCTACCGCCCGGCGGCTGGCCAGTCTGCACGGCTTTTATGATTATCTGGTCAATCAGGTCAACCGCTTATCCGAGGACCCTACGGCGGCCATCCGCCCGCCCAAACAGGATAAGGTCTTGCCCAAGTACCTGACGGCAGAGCAATCCATCTCGCTTTTGGAAAGCACCCAGACCCAGAGTGATTTCCCGGAGCGGGACTATTGCATGGTGGTGCTGTTTCTCAACTGCGGTATGCGTCTTGCGGAACTTGTAGGCATGGACCTTGGAGATATTGACCTGGAGCAGCGGCAGATCCGCCTGTTCGGCAAAGGCCATAAAGAACGCATGGTCTACCTGAATGATGCCTGCGTGGAGGCACTGCAACTATATCTGCGCAAGCGCAACACCATGGAAGGGCTTTCACCCAAGGAAAAAGCGGTGTTTATTACCCGTATGCGCAAGGAGCGTATCTCAAACCGCAGGGTAGAACAGCTGATCTCCGGTGCTATGAAGGCTGCCGGTCTAAAGGGTTTTTCCACCCATAAGCTGCGCCATACTGCCGCTACGTTGATGTATCAAACCGGCAATGTGGATATCCTTACCCTCAAGCAGCTTCTGGGCCACAGCAGCGTTGGAACAACGCAAATTTATACGCACTTACAAGAATTTCAGGTGCGCTCTGCCATTGAGGAAAACCCGCTGGGTAAGGTACTACCCATCAAAGCTGCAAAAGCAAGCTTGGATACAACAGATGCAGTAGGGGAGACATCTGTTGAAAATGACCCGGCGGGAGAGGACGCTTCTGAGCCGTCCGGCCCTATGGCGGCCTTTGAGGGCGCTGCACAGGATGGCTTCCGGGCAGATATCTCGGCAATGTCCAACGATGAAATAGACGATTCATCGCGCGATACTTAAACCCACACACAACGTCTGAGACGATTCAAAGACCTATGGCGCGATCCGGCCTGACCGGATAACGTCATGGGTCTTTATAATTTATATTATAAACAGTCAGCAGCCATACATACAAGAGCATCCATAGAAACGATCTGATAGAAATGTACCAAGCAATGTCTACACAAAAACAAATGAACAACCACAGCCGCAAACTGTAAATTATAAAACGCAGCATGAACTGTTATAAAGCAAGCGCATAGATGCTTACTGGAATAAAAGAATTACAAACGAACCGATGAAGCAGCGCATAACATAGGAAGCATCTGAAAGTGTGAGACAAATAAAACGATAAAACATGGTAAAAAACGCAAAATATGTAGAACGATTGAACCAAGCCTAATAATGAGCCAGCTGAGGCTGAAACGCCAAAATTCCGGGAAATGGGCATTTTTCGCTTCCCTATGTTTCGCATAACGTGCATTATACGAAACATGTACAATTAAAAAGAGAAGCTGCCCTTCTCTCTTTCTGTCAGATTTTCGGCAGCTTCTGTGGACGCTTTTCTGTTTGCACACGGCCGCTTCTACGCCGCTGGACGTATTACCAGTATGTTCAAGCGTTCAACTTATGCCTGCGGTAGCCGTTCCAGTGCGTTACAGGTCCTGTTATAAAAGCAGTATCGTTTCTTTTCCTTTGGTGATGCGATGTTCATTTCACCGGCAGCGGTTCTGTACCGAAGTATGCACAGATGGCTTCGTAATAAATGCGTGCTACTGCCTTGCAGCCCTGTTCACTGCCAAAATGCTCCACATCCTCATCGTTCGTCACAAAACACTGCTCTGCCAACACTGCCGGACAATCCACATCCTCCAGCAGCGTAAAGCTGCGCTCAGGCCGCACCTGCGTGTAGGTATTCTCCACCAGCTGCTTCTGGTCGTTTTCCAGATAATAAATGTAACGCACTCCCCCTCGCCCGCGCAGCCTTGCGCCGATGCTCTGCATTCCACCTGCCAGCAGTTTTGCAAAATAAAAACTTTCCTGATGCCATGTACGCCCGGGCACTGCCGGATAGCATTCAAACCCGGCTGCCGTAGAGCCATTGGCTGCGGAGTTGCCGTGGATAGACAGCAGCAGCTGCGGGCTTTGGGCGCTGGCTTCGGCTGCACGCTGGGCAGGCGTGGCGGTTGCATCAAAGCTTTCCCGGGTTTGCAGCGGGATGTAATTCGAATCCTCTTCTAACCATTGGAGCAGCGCAGCAGCCGTGGCTGCGGTGACCTGTTTTTCTTCGACCACTCCCCTTGCGCCCGGGTCACTGCCGCCATGTCCGGCGTCCACTGCCACACGGTACGGTGGGTCGCCCACCACAGGACGAAAGTCCTCCGCTGAGACTGAGACTGCAGGTTCTGCGGGTGCGTTCAGTTCCAGCGCCGCCTTCCATAAAAACAGGCCGAAACAGAGCATCAGTGCCGCAAAAACAAACAGCAAACCGTGTAAAAACCGGTTCCTCGTTTTGCGGCGGTGCGTTTTACGTTTGCTATGTTTATTTACTGGTCTGCGCTGACTGGTTGGCATAAAGCTTTACTTCCTGTTCGTTTTACATTCCTATTTATATAATACGAGTATACTCGCCTTTTCCTTGCACTGCAACAAAAAAAGACTGCCAATTTTTCAAAAGGCAGTCCTTACTGGGTTATTTCAGCTCTACAACCGTCACGCCGCTCTCACCTTCGCCGTAACGACCAAGACGGAAGCTTTTGACCATGCGGTTGCCGCGCAGATGCTTATGGATGGCGGTGCGCAGTGCACCGGTGCCGTTGCCATGGATCAGATAGACCACCGTCTGTCCGTTCAAGATGGCGCGGTCAATAAAGGAATCCACCTCCGACAGTGCTTCGTCCACCGTAAGTCCCAGCAGATTGCACTCCATTTTGGCGGTGCGCTGTACGCGCTCTACCCTGCCGTTGGGACGGTTGGTGTCGCCGGTCAGGCGGGAATACCGCTGCTGCGCCTTTGTCTTAGGCGCAGTGGGTTCTTTTACCAGCTTTTCCGGCTGCTTCAGGCCCTTGAGGGGCACCTTAGTCTTGATGATACCGGCACGCACCAGAACATCGCCGTTTTTGTCTGGCAGCGCCAGAACGGTGGCCAGCTGGTTCAGCTCTGCAATGCAGACCTCCTGCCCTACCTTTACCTCCTTCAGCGGCACAAACTCCTTGACGGGGTTGTGCACCACCTCCGTACCGGCAAACAGCTTTTCGGTCTCCTTTTTGGCAATTTCGCGGGCACGCTGCGCCTTCTGCTGGGCGCTCATGCGCTCGTCCTTTTGCAGCTGGCGCAGTTCATCGGTCAGTGCGTAGGCCTGCGTTTCCACCTGCTGTGCCAGCGTGCGCGCCTTGGCACGGGCAGCTTCCAATTCATTTTCGCCCTGCTGGATCAGTTCATCCCGCTTTTTGCGGGCTGCTTCCAGCTGATGGGAAGCTTCGTTGCGCAGCTGCTCCACTTCGTTCTGACTTTCCTTCAGCTGCAGCTTCAAGTCGTCCAGCTGACCCAGAACCGCATCCAGACGCTTATCCTCGGCAGACAGATGCTGCTGAGCCGCTTCAATGACGCGGCTGGGGATGCCCAGCTTTTCGCTGATCAGGAAAGCGTTGGATTTGCCCGGTACGCCCACGCTCAGCTTATAGGTGGGACGCAGGGTCTCCAGATCAAACTCGCAACTAGCGTTGACCACACCCTTAGTCTCCAGTGCAAAAACCTTCAATTCCGCATAGTGGGTGGTTGCCATCAGCAGCACACCACGGCGGCGCAGTTCCTCAATGATGGCAACTGCCAGCGCGGCACCCTCAGCGGGGTCGGTACCGGCACCCAGCTCGTCCAGCAGCACAAGGGTGTGCGGCATGGCAAGCTCCAGTATGCCGGTGATTTTTTTCATGTGGCCGGAGAAGGTGGAAAGGCTCTGCTCAATGCTCTGCTCGTCGCCGATATCCACCAAAAATTCATCAAACACGCAGATTTCGCTGCGCTCGTCAGCAGGAATCAAAAAACCGCACTGCGCCATGGCGCACAGCAGACCGGCGGTTTTCAGGGTGACCGTCTTACCGCCGGTGTTCGGGCCGGTGATGATAAGGGAATCGTATTCCCCGCCCAGTGCAATATCCACAGGAACACACTTTTGCGGGTCGATCAGCGGGTGGCGGGCGCGAATCAGGTTGAAGGAAGAATCCGTCCGCACAGCTGGTTTGAAGGCCTTCAGTTCCAGCGCAAGCCGCGCTTTCGCCAGCAGGATGTCAATTTCCAGCATGGCCTTGTAGCTGTACTGGAACTGCGGCTCAATGGCGGCCACCTGTGCGGTAAAGGCCACCAAAATGCGCTCGATCTCCTGTGCCTCCTGTGCGCGGTACTGCAGAATGCGGGCGTTTGCCTCCACCACAGCCTGCGGTTCCACGAACACCGTAGCGCCCGTAGAGGATACATCGTGGATGATACCGCTCACTTCGCCGCGGTATTCGCTCTTGACCGGCACAACATACCGGCCGTTGCGCATGGAAACCACGCTTTCCTGTAAGTATTTAGAGGTATCCATATTGCGCACCATGCTTTCCAGCCGGTCGCGGATGCTGTTTTCGGTGGCGCGGATCTTTTTGCGCAGCTCTGCCAGCGTGCGGGAGGCGGTATCCGCCATGGCATCCGGTGCCAGAATGGCGCTGGAGATCTGCTGCTCAAGACCCGGTTCCGGTGCAAGTGCGTAAAACAGATCATCGGTCGGCAGTGCGTCATGGTCCGAGGAGCCGTACCAGCTGCTCAGATTCTGGAAATTACGCAGTGCGCCTGCCACCATCAGCAGTTCGCCCATGGAAAGCACGCCGCCCTTTACGGCACGGGCGGCAAGCTGGCTGACCCCCTCTACCCCGCCAAAGCGCGGCGAACCGTTTTTAATCAGCAGGGTGTTGATGGCGTCCGTCTGCTCCAGCGCGTAGCGCACCTCGTCCGGGTCGCACTGCGGCTCAATGGCCAGCAGCATAGCACGGGCTTCCTTGCATACGCAGCCCTCCGCTGCACGCGCAATGATCTTATCCAGTTCTAATGTTTTTAAGTAGCTTGTTTCCATACTGTTCCTTTTTGGTCAGGGCAGCACGCTTTTCAAAAAGGCATAGCTTTTCAGCGGCTTATCCAGATGCGTCAGGGCATAGTTTTCAGCCACTGCGGAAAGCTTTGCCAGACTGCCCACAGAGATCTTGAATGCAAATATTTTTTTGTCCTCCACCAAGCAGATGTGGCGCAGTGCAAACAGCGCAGCCTTGTCCAGATTGCAGTTCTTGCCTGCCTTTGCCGCACAGGACGCACAGAGCAGGTGCCCTTCCTGTGCGTCCAGATAAAAGGCATCTCCTTCATCGTAGGTGCCACAGTCCCGGCAGCAGACAATCTGCGGCATAAAGCCGCACTCACTCATGGTGCGCAGCTCAAATACTGCCTTGATCACCCGCAGGTCGGTGCGGTGCTCGTTGATCATATACAGACTGTTCAGCACCAGACGCAGCTCCCGGGCTGCTTCCTCTCCGGTAGGCGAAAGCGCAGCGGCCAATTCGGTAAGATACATGGCAAGGCTTACCCCTTCAATGGAGGAGGAAATGCCATGGAAGATGTTCTGCACATCGGCTTCCCGCACGGTATACATATTGCGTCCGGGCACCAGTGTAAACTCCGAATAGCAGAACAGCCCGCAGGCACTGAACAGCTTGCTTTTCAGCCGCAGGCTGTTTGCAGCCATTGCTGTGATCACGCCCAGTTTCGGGGTAAGGATCGTCAAAATGCGGTCTGCTTCTCTATAACGGGTCTCCTTCAGTACCAGACCCATGGTCACGAATGGTTCCATCGTCCGTTTCTCCTGCCGGATGCTCGGCGGGCAGCTGCACCAGTTGTTTGTAATCGAGATAACGGAGAATGTTCCCCGTGCAGGCAAAGGCCTGCCAGCTTGCAGCAGCATCCATCTTCAGCACTCCTTCCCTTTTCTGTGCACAGGCTGCTTTTGTTATAGTGTCAGCCTGATTCTAGCACAGCATACAAGGGAAAACTGTCCTGCTTTGGCATCACTCAGCGGTTGGAGGAATTCTGCTTAAAGCCGAAGTTATTCAGCAAAAATTCGTTATCCCGCCAGTCGGATTTTACCTTGACCCAGCACTGCAGATTGACCCGGCAGCCCAAAAACTCCTCGCAGTCGGCACGGGCAGCGCTGGCGATTTTTTTGAGCATGGCACCGCCCTTACCGATGACCATGCCCTTGTGGCTCTCCCGCTCGCAGTAGATGTTCACATCAATGTCGATCAGGTCTGTGCCCGGGCGCTCCTTGAAGCGCTCCACCACTACCGCAATGCCGTGCGGGATCTCATCCCGCATAAAGAGCAGTGCCTTTTCGCGGATGACCTCGGCCACCAGCTCTTTTTCCGGCATATCGGTATAAGCGTCGTCATCAAAGTAATGGGGGCCTTCCACAGCATAGCGGCTCAAGGCATCGAACAGTTCCTCACTGCCTTCCTTGTTGCGCACACTGATGGTGTAGATCTCATCGAACACACCCAGCGCCTTCAG
>OHDD01001173.1_pt1 | contig 11418 bp, 6 predicted proteins | sample 1566941 | NCBI WGS metagenome assembly OHDD01 (sample SAMEA3879580, study PRJEB24766) | human gut metagenome | biome: human-associated habitat; feature: feces | place: USA | collected 1985/1987 | reverse complement strand
TATCCGATAACTTCGTTATTCTCGTCAAGAGCAATACCGGTTACATAACCTTCTGCCATCTCTAAGTAACGAACACCTTTCTCTTTGGTAGCGTACATTGTACCAACCTGGGAACGAAGTCCTTTACCTAAATCCTCAAGACCAGCACCGATTGCAAGACCGTCATCAGAGAATGCACTCTGTGTACGACCGTAAACGATCTGTAAGAATAACTCTCTCATTGCTGTATTGATTGCATCACAAACAAGGTCTGTGTTTAATGCTTCAAGAATAGTTTTGCCCTGTAATACCTCTGCCGCCATAGCTGCGGAATGTGTCATACCAGAGCATCCGATTGTCTCAACTAAAGCTTCTTCGATTACACCATTTTTTACATTTAATGAAAGCTTGCAGGCACCCTGCTGTGGAGCACACCAGCCAACACCGTGTGTAAAACCTGAAATATCTTCAATTTTTTTAGAATGAACCCATTTGCCTTCTTCCGGAATTGGAGCTGGTTCATGTTTTGCGCCCTTTGCTACAGGACACATGTTTTCGACTTCCTTAGTGTAAATCATTTTAAGACTCCTTTCACTTAAATAGAACTGTATGTATCAGACTTTGTTATACATTTAACATACCTTACCTATTTTCGCACATTTTGTTGAAATCTACAAGTCCTAATCGAAAAAAATTATCTTTATTCCGTGTATTTGTTTTTATACACTAGTATAGCTGTCAGTAATTAACTCGACTTTTTGACTGGCAACGTATCAACCACCACTTCTTCATTTGGATCAATTTCTTCAAGTTTGTACTTCCAATGATATATAACAGGTTCTTCATTTACTTCATCAAAGTATTTATATATACGCTGCACAAGTTCATCCTTAGTTTTTACACGAATGCCCTTGAGCATCTGGCGAGTAAGTTTACTGAAGAAGCCCTCAACAAGATTCAACCATGAACCGTGCTTTGGAGTAAATACAAATTCAAATCTTCCTGGTACGGTTGCGAGGTATTTTCTGGTTTCCTCAGAAGAATGAACTTTAAGGTTATCCAACACCAGACGAATCTTATCTGATTTTGGATACTTGTTATCAAGTTTTTTAAGAAATTCGATATAGTCCTTACTGTTATGGGACTCTTTAACGAGTGGAATCGCCTCACCTGTTTGCAAATCTATTCCGGCAAGCAGTGAAATGGTTCCAAGACGCCTGTACTCATAATCTCGGCTTATGGTCTTATGATTATTATCCGGCTGGATATCTTCTGATGTGGTGGCAATTGCCTGGATTCCAGGTTTCTCATCATAAGAGAGTACATGCACCACCTGATCATCTTCACAAAATGGAAGAAGTTGTCCTTTTTTATCGAACTGTAATGATAGCTGTTTATATACCAGAAGGACATTGTGCATCTTTTGGTCAAAATCCGGATCACGATTTTCACAGTAATAAGTTATTTTGTTAGGCTTAATATCTGCCTCTTCAAGTATTGTGCGAACCTTTGACTGACTTATAGTTGATAACCTTGTATAACCTGCATTTTCTGCAAACTTATTGATATGTTTTGTGAGAAGGGCACGTGTCCATACTTCTGCTGAATAGCCAAGATTAACCGGCTTCTGACATGCGATATTTATAATCCACGTCTTTTCGTCATCGGTTATTTCAGCATTACGACCACGACCGGGAGCATCAAACAAGGCGTTTTCGACACCGCCCTCTTTGAATTTATTCAAGCACAACATTACACTGCATCTATTGATGCCTACTTTATCAGCAATATCATTAATAGAAACACCATCAGCACGTAACAACAGTATTCTTGCTCTACACACGGTTTGTGCCTGTATTGTTCTAGCACGAGTTTGTAATTCAAGATACGAACGCTGCTCCTCTGTTAGTGTTATTGTGTTTACTTTTCTGCCCATGAATATGACCTCCCTATACAATTATATGAAGATTATATCATGGAATACTTATTGAGTCGAGTTAATTAAAAACATTTATACTACTGGAAATGGAGATAGAAGATGACAGAGAGAAGAAGAGCAGAGAGAAGAAGAGCAGAGATCGACTGGAAATTTTATAAAAAAGTCTTTTGGCTGGCATTGCCAATCGCCTTACAGAGCCTGATCACAATCGGAGTCAACATGCTTGACACGATTATGGTTGGAAATCTCGGGGAAATGTCACTTTCGGCAGTGTCACTGGCAAATCAGTTTATAGGTGTCTATCAGATTTTCTGTATGGGGCTTGGAATGGGAGCATCTGTTCTTGTATCCCGTTACTGGGGAATGCAGGAAGCAGAACCGGTAAAAAGTATACAGGCCCTTCGTAAGACAATTTGTATCGTAGTAAGAATTACAGTCAGCCTTGCACTTTTATTTGCGGTGGTGACTTTGCTGATCCCGCAGGTTGTCATGCGGATGTATACGCAGGATGCAGAGATTATACGGCTGGGAGAAATCTATTTTAGGTTTTCTGTGATTACCTATTTCTTTTTAGGTCTTTCATTGGTATGTACGATCATACTAAGGTGTGTCGGGCAGGTGAAGCTGCCGCTTCTTGTTTCAATCGGAGCGTTTTTTGTGAACCTTCTGGCAAACTATGTATTTATTTTCGGAAAACTTGGAATGCCACGTATGGGAATCGCAGGAGCTGCGCTGGGAACATTGATTGCGAGACTGTTTGAGGCAGGGATGATCTGTGGATATCTGTTACTGAAAGATGAGAAAATCGGATTCAGGGTAAAACATCTTGGCATGAAGACGGCTGATCTGCTTGGAGAATATATCCGGATCAGCATACCGGTACTGATTAGTGACGGAATTCTCGCTATCGGAAATAATACAGTGGCAATGGTGATAGGAAGACTTGGAGTTACCTTTGTGGCAGCCAATGCCATTACAAGCGTAACACAACAGCTGAGTACTGTTATGATACAGGGAGTATGTCAGGCAGGAGCAATCGTGACAGGGCAGACGCTGGGAGAGGGAAAGCAAGAGCAGGCACAGAGTCAGGCTTACAGATTCTTAGGATTGGGACTGGGACTTGGAATGCTGTCAGCGTTCTTTATTATGGCAGTCAGTCCGGCGATTATTGGTTCCTATAAGGTATCGGAGGAGACAGCGGAGGTTGCTGCGCAGCTGATGCATGCGATCAGCCTGATTCTTATTTTCCAGGCAACAAACAGCATTATGACCAAAGGAGTGCTGCGTGGAGGAGGAGATACAAAGATGTTGATGCTTGCGGATAATCTTTTCCTGTGGGTTGTTTCCATACCGCTTGGAATGCTTGCGGGGTTTGTATTCCACTTCCCGGCGTTCTGGATATATGTGTGCCTGAAAGCCGATCAGATTCTAAAAGCAGTCTGGTGTGTATTCCGGTTGCGAAGTGGAAAATGGATGAAAAAAATAACAGTTGGAAAAGTTTCCGGGCAGGAAGACAGAGCGTGAAGAAGGGAAGCGGGGACAGTGTGTCTGTCCCCGTTTTTGCACTTGAAAGAGAATATAATATGGGTTTGCAAAAGATAACAGAAAAATACTTGTATAATGAGGAGGAATATGATGGGGGAAACAGCAAAACTGCCAGATGGCAGCATGTTTGAATTTTGGGAAGACGAGACAGTGTATGACATCGTATTGCATGTAAACAGCACACATCCGGATGCGGATGATAGGAATGCAGGAACGTTAAAGGCACCACTTAAAACAATACAGGCAGCAGCGGAAAGGGCAGTGCCTGGAACGCGTGTCCTGATCCATGGAGGAGAATACAGAGAGTGGGTACATCCGGTGTGTGGAGGTATCAATGCATCACATATGATAAGCTATGAAGCATACGGGGATGGAGAAGTTGTGATCAAGGCTTCTGAAAAAGTGGAGAACTTCAGACCAAGTAATGGCTGGAGACTGTATAACAATTTTGGGAAAAAGAAAGAGGAAGCGAAGATAAAGGTCTGGGAATACTGTCTGGAGCCTAACTTATTTCTGGGATACAATCCGTTCTGCGCGGTGAACATTTTACATGACAGACTGTTTATTGAGTATGATAAGACAGATATGACAACTTATCTGAACCGGAGAGGGATGGTGTTCTGCGATGGAAAACCGCTTACACAGGTTTCACTTTGCAATGGACTTGGGGAAAAAGACGGAACGTACTGGGTGGAAGCTAACGGACAGCGTGTGCACTTCAGGCTTTGGAATGATGAAGATCCGGCGGATCATAGAATCGAAGTAACCTGTAGAGAACAGTGTTTTGCACCGGACGAACCATTTCTGTCTTATATAAAAGTAAAAGGACTGACCTGTGCACATGCGGCAACAGGGGCTCCGGTACCGCAGCGGGGAGCAATTTCCTGTTACAGAGGACATCACTGGATCATTGAGGACTGTACAGTAGACTGGTCAAACGGAGTAGGGATTGATGTGGGAAATGAATGCTGGCATCATGAGATGATACCGGGGCAGAAAATCGGATATAGCGTGATCAGAAACTGTACGATTTCCAACGCAGGGGTATGTGGAATTGCAGGGCTTCATGCAGTGCATATGTTGATCGAGGATAACCGGATCGAAGAAACCGGATGGCAGAAGATGGAACTTTCCTGGGAAGCAGGAGCAATTAAGCTTCACAATAGTGTAAACAGCCTGATCCGCAGAAATCTGTTCCGCAATACATTCCGGGCAGATCATCTGTGGATGGATTGTGGAAATGAAAATAACAGAATTACACATAACCTGTTTTTAGATGGAAGGGAGCAGAGAGAGGCTATTTTCATAGAATGTACGAAAGATGGTGTGAATCTGATCGACCACAATATCATCTGGAATGTGGAAGGTCGGTTTGACCGGAATCAGATAAAGGAGCAGAAAGGGTCGGCCGGCTGGTACGCAATGACGGAATCTGGTGAGGTGAATGGATATGGAATCTATGGGGAAGGAACAGACAGACTGCGGATCGAACATAATTTGATCGGGAATTGCAGAAGTGCTGGATATTTTGCAAAGCCGGTATCTTTCCGGATGCATGGTCTGGAAAGAGGCGGTACATCGAGAGATGCCTGGATTCTGAATAATTTGTTTTACCGTTGCGGGGAAGCTGCTGTGAAGTTCCCGACAAAGGACAACCATTGTGATGGTAATACCTACGTTGGAATGGAGGGAGGTTATCTGCGAATTCTGTATCCGGAACCGGAGGTATGTCTGCATCTTCCATCCTGGCAGGAATTTTATCAGTTCGACAGAGAAGGACAGGAAGGATGGTTTGAGATAGAGGTGGATACCGATCATCTGAAGCTGGAATTCAAGAAGGCAGATGATCGTCCATTTGGCTTCCCGGGAGAACTGGCAAAACGGGATATTGTATACAATCCGGAGGAGGTAAGAACAGTGGATATCCATACGCTGTCGCAGAGTGATTTTTATGGAAATGCTTTAGAAGCAGGGAAGGTAATTCCAGGACCATTTGCAGAGATGCGAAAGGGAAAGGTTTATGAGATAGATTGTCGCAGGAAAGAGAGATAACCTGGGGTATCAGGGAAGAAAAAAGGAGAAATAAAGTATGGACAGACTAAATATCAGGACCAAAAACAGGAAGTTTGAAACAGCAAAAGATTTGTATGGGATTTTCTTTGAAGACATCAACCGGGCCGGAGATGGTGGAATCTATCCGGAAATGATAAGAAACAGATGCTTTGAAGATTCACTTCTTCCGGAGGGATATACGCAGCGGGCAGATGGAGTTCATGTTGTGACAGATTCCGGATGGGAAGATGAATTCAATGGCGGAGAAGGACTTTCTAGCTGGGTAGAGGAGGACCAAATTGAAAAAACGTCTGTACCGGGGTGGTATGCACAGGATGCGCGCATGCGGTTAGAACAGGCGGACACTTTGAACAAAAACCGGAAAGCGGCACTGAATGTACGGTTTGAAAAGGGTGGAAGCATCTGGAATATAGGATTTTGCGGTATCCCACAGAAAAAAGGGGAAGCATATAAATTCTGTCTGTTTGCAAAAACAGCCCAGGAAACAAAATTGGAGGTTTCTGTCATAGAAAATAATGTGTGCTTTGCATCCACAACATTGCTGCTGAAAGGGAATGGTTACGTAAAGTACGATGCAGTACTTGCCGCAACAGGAGACAGTCAGAATGCGAAGCTTATATTTCGGTGTCCGGATGGTGGAGAGATCCTGTTTGGTTTTACATCTCTGATGCCGGGAACAACCTATAATGGACATGGATTACGCGTGGATCTCGTTGAAAAACTGCGCGATCTGCATCCGAGTTTCATGAGGTTCCCAGGGGGATGTATTGTAGAGGGTTCGACGCCGTCCACTGTCATGCTATTTCGTAATACAGTAGGACCGGTATGGGAGAGACCGGGGCAGCAGTTAGTATGGCATTACCGCAGCAGTAACGGACTTGGATTTCACGAGTATCTGCAGCTTTGCGAGGATCTTGGAATGGAACCATTATATGTATGTAATTGCGGTATGACCTGTCAGGGTAGGAAGCCTGTTCTCCTCACAGGAAAAGAACAGGACGAGATACTGGAAGATACAATGAATGCTTTGGAATATGCGCTTGGATCGCCGGAGAGCAGATGGGGAAGCTTAAGAACACAGATGGGACACAGAGAGCCGTTTGGGTTGACTTATCTTGAGATTGGAAATGAGAATTTCGGACCGGATTACGAGGAGCGCTATCGCAGATTTTATGATGTGGTGAAGGAAAAATATCCGCATTTGAAGGTGATTGCGAATGCGCATATCGAGGAGCATGCCTGCACGACGGAGTATGTGGATGAGCATTTTTATAATTCAACCGAGTTTTTTGCAGAAAATCAGAATTATTATGAAAACTATGACAGAAAAGGTCCAAAGATATTTGTCGGTGAGCAGGCGGTAAATGAAGGTGCACATCTTGGAAAATTATATGGAGCACTTGGAGAGGCAGCATTCCTGATCGGGCTGGAAAAAAATCAGGATGTTGTAGCACTTGCATCGTATGCTCCGTTATTTGAACATGTTCATTATCATTCCTGGTCACCGAACCTGATCCGGTTCCAAAATGCAGAGAGCTTTGGAATACCGACTTATTATGTATGGAAAATGTTTGGAAAAAACAGAGGATCATATGTAGTGGAGTCAGAGGTGGAATCCGGTAAAATATACCGTCCGATGGAGGGCATGGCATCTTTGAAATCCAGATCTGTCCTGAACTATAAAAATGCAATGTGGAATGGCAGAAAAACAGCAGTGACGCATGAAATGATGGGACATGTGATGGAAGAGGAAGAGGATGGCAGCTGCTGTATCGGACATCCTGAGGAAGAACAGATTGCAGCAATGTGCCGGAAAATGCCATGGGGAGACAAAGAGAAGAGCTTTGTTGTATTCGGGGAGGAATCAGATACCTGTGGAAAATTTGATGTTGATATTTATGTAGAACCAGGCAGCAGCTTTGAAATTGGCATTTTCAGTGCAAGGGTAATTTTATCTTATTATGACCAGTTGTTAGAAGGTGCGGAAAAAATATGGACACCGTTTGGAGTAAGACCTCTGCTCTGGAAAATAGAGGAGGATCATGCATCGTTCTGGGAAACAGCAATTCCTGAGGAGAAGAGACTGACGGAAGATTTTCCGCTTTGTATAGAGCCTGGAAGATATCATCATTTTGGATATGAGACAGATGGAAAGACGGTACGGCTCTTTATAGACCGGAAGATAGTACGTGAAGTGGAAATTCCATCTTTTCCAGCAGTATCTTCTGCAACAACAGTGACAGAGGATGAAATTTTTATCAAACTTGTTAACATGGAAGGAAAAACAGATCCTATAGAAATCTCTTTAGACTGCGGTGTAGAGCGTGAGTATGAGGCAGTTCTTCTGACAGGGGAAAAGACAGCAGAGAATACATTTGAAGAACCGGAAAAAGTGAGTGACAAGACGATGAAGATGGAGGGAGCATCTAAAAAATTCATTTATGAAGCACCTGCTTACTCTGTGAGTGTGTTAAGATTGAAGAAAAAGCAGGCATTTAACCCATATCTTCCATCGTGGGAGTATATTCCGGATGGAGAGCCGTATGTGTTCGGAGACAGGGTGTATGTATACGGATCCCATGATTTTTATAACGGACATGTATTTTGCCTGGGAGATTATGTCTGCTGGTCAGCACCGGTTGACAATCTCGCCGACTGGAGATATGAAGGAGTGATTTATCCTAAAATAGAAGATCCATTGAACAGGGATGGAAAGATGTGCCTGTATGCCCCGGATGTGACAGTGGGACCGGATGGAAGATATTATCTGTATTATGTGCTGGACCATGTCTCTGTCGTATCAGTTGCAGTTTCTGACACACCGGCAGGAAAATATGAATTTTATGGATATGTCCATGATAAAAAGGGAGACAGACTCGGGGAAAGACCGGGGGATGAACCACAGTTTGATCCGGGAGTACTGACAGAAGGAGCGCGAACCTATCTGTATACGGGATTTTGCGGAAGAGGAGACAAAACGAGACATGGTGCGATGGCGACAGTGCTCGGTCCGGATATGATTACCATCGAGGAAGAACCGGTATTTGTGGCACCGGGAGGAGAGTATGCGGATGGAACCGGATATGAGGGACATGCATTTTTTGAAGCACCATCTATCCGGAAGATAGGAAACACATACTATCTGATTTATTCGTCTTCGGTGATGCATGAGTTATGCTATGCAACCAGTGAGAAACCAACGGGAAAATTCACATATAGGGGTGTGCTGGTAAGCAACTGCGATATGCATATAGATACTTATAAACCTGCAGATATGCCATCTACCTATGGCGGAAACAACCATGGAAGTATCGTGGAGATTTCCAGTGAATGGTATATTTTTTATCACAGACAGACGAACGGAACCTGGTATAGCAGACAGGGGTGTGCAGAAAAGCTTCATTTGGCAGAAGATGGAAGCTTCCGCCAGGTGGAACTGACATCCTGTGGATTAAATGGCGGATCACTAGTGGGAAGGGGGGAATACCCGGCTTATATTGCATGCAATCTGTTTACAGCGGAGGAGAGCATTTTTGATGCAAACCAGAGATTTCCAAGAGTGATGCAGGATGGAAGAGACGGTGATAAGGAACCGGGGTACATTTCCCATATTACAGATACCACAACGCTAGGCTTTAAATACTTTGAATGTGAAAATGTACAGAAAGTCATCCTGAAAGTGAGAGGATATGGAAGTGGGACGTTCGAGGTTAAGACGGCCTGGGATGGTGAGGTGCTTGGGACGGTTCAGATTGTAAACAGCAATGTGTGGGAGAAATATGAGATTCAGGCACAGATCCCGGATGGTAAGCAGGCAATCTATTTTACATATAGAGGATACGGAAATCTTGACTTACTGTCATTCACACTTGAGTAGGAAAAATTATGGATAAAAGTGGGAGCACAGTCATTCATTTGGGACTGGAAGAATTTGAAATTTTGTTATTTTAGCCGGTTGTGGAAAAAAATGACAGCGGATGTAATTAGGAAAGAGATATGAGAGAGGGAGACGATAAAATGAGTGAAGAGGCAAAAAACGTGCAAAAGAACTGGTAAGCCAGATGACAGTGGAAGAGAAGATGAGCCAGATGCTCTATCAGTCACCGGCAATCGAAAGGCTTGGCATTCCGGCATATAACTGGTGGAATGGGGCTTTGCATGGAGTTGCAAGAGCCGGAGTAGCAACCATGTTCCCACAGGCGATCGGGCTGGCAGCCACTTTTGACAGAGAACTGATACAGGAGATCGGAGATGTCGTTTTCACAGAAGGAAGGGCGAAGTTCAATGAATTTTCGAGAAGAGGGGATCACGGCATCTATAAAGGGCTCACCTTCTGGGCACCGAATGTTAATATTTTCAGGGATCCACGATGGGGAAGAGGACATGAGACATACGGGGAGGATCCGTATCTGACAGGAGAATTAGGCTGTGCATACATCAAAGGTTTGCAGGGCCCGGATCCGGAGCATCCAAAGGTAGCAGCCTGCGCGAAGCATTTTGCAGTACATAGTGGACCGGAAGCACTCAGGCATCAGTTCAATGCGCAGGTGTCAAAGCATGATCTGTATGATACTTATTTATATGCATTCAAGCGGTGCGTCAAAGATGCAAAAGTGGAAGCGGTCATGGGTGCCTATAACAGAGTGAACGGGGAACCGGCATGTGGCAGCAAGGGACTGCAGAACGGTCTCGAGAAGATCAGTAAAATCCTGATGAGTGCGCTGCTAATCATGATTGTGGTGCTCGCCGTCCACAGCTTTACCCTGTCCGGTGCAGGAGAGGGAATCCGTTTCTACCTGATTCCGAATCTTAAGACTGTAAAGGAGGTTGGATTTGGAAATGTCGTATCAGCCGCCATGAACCAGGCATTCTTTACCTTAAGCCTTGGAGTGGCTGCCATGGAGATCTTCGGCAGCTACATGTCCGACGATCACACTCTCGTCGGCGAATCCATTCGCATCTGCGCGCTCGACACTTTCGTTGCGCTCATGGCCGGTACGATCATCTTCCCCGCATGCTTCACCTATAACGGCGGCGTCACCGCAGACGCGGGCACGGTCGGCGCGAGCTTCCTGTTTACGACGCTTTCGAGCATCTTCAACAGCATGCCCGGCGGACGCATAGTCGGTGCGCTGTTCTTCGTGTTCATGATATTCGCAGCGTTCTCGACGGTCATTGCCGTTTTTGAAAACATCATTTCCTTCTGGCTCGAGTTGACGAAGCTCAGCCGCCGCAAAGTGGCGCTGATAAACATCGCGCTCATGCTCGTGCTCTCCCTCCCCTGCGTGCTCGGCTTCAATGTGCTCGAAAAAATACAGATAGCCGGCAAGGGCATCATGGATATCGAAGACTTTCTCGTTTCAAACGTCCTGCTCCCGCTCGGCAGTCTCGTCTATGTTCTCTTCTGCAGCAGGAAATACGGCTGGGGCTGGAAGAACTTTACCAAAGAGGCCAACGCCGGCAAGGGGCTGAAAGTGCAGCGCTGGATGCGTGGCTATATGTGCTATGTGCTGCCGGTACTGGTGGCCGGAATTTCCCCGTGCCGAGCCGTTTTTTATTTTATTCGGGGAAAAGGCTTTTTTCTCTTGAATATCCCCCACTTATTTGTTATCATTGCCTTGTAAAAAATATGTTTTAAGGACGGTGCTACCATGAAATTTCCAATAGGCGTTATTATTGACAGCTTCCGCACGGATATCCCGACGGCGGTCAAAAAGGCCGCCCAGGTCGGCGCGCAGGGCATTCAGGTCTATGCCACCAGCGGCGAAATGTCGCCCGAGGAGCTTGTCGGCTCCAAGCGCGCGGATTTCCGCAGGCTCGTTGAGGACAACGGACTCGTTATCTCCGCTCTCTGCGGCGATCTCGGCGGCGGCTTCGGCAAC
>OHDD01001169.1_pt1 | contig 11435 bp, 10 predicted proteins | sample 1566941 | NCBI WGS metagenome assembly OHDD01 (sample SAMEA3879580, study PRJEB24766) | human gut metagenome | biome: human-associated habitat; feature: feces | place: USA | collected 1985/1987 | reverse complement strand
CGCACCGTCCTCAAGGATGAAAAGCCGGTGGGCATCGGCTATCTTACGGATAGCGGGATAGTTGGCGGGAAGACCGAACAAATCGACGGTAATGATGACCTTGGGCGTCAGCCTGCCTTCCTCTATGGTACGGGCTATCTTCCGTTCCAAATCCGAGGCGTCCATATTGAACGTATCGCCATCCACATCCACAAAAACGGGCGTGGCCCCTTCCAGCGAGATGACCTCTGCCGAAGAGAAGAAAGTGAAGTCGGGCACGAATACGGCATCTCCCGCACCGATGTTCCATACTTTCAGGGCGAGGGTGAGCGCGTCCGTACCGTTGCCGCACGAAATGCAGTGTTTCACTCCTACATACTCCGCCAGCCCGGCTTCGAGCTCTTTCACGGGTCGGCCCATGATAAAGGCGCTTGATGCCGCTACTTCCATCATGGCGGCGTCTATGTCTTGCTTCAGCACGCTGTACTGTTTCTTTAAATCTCTGAATTGCATGATATAAACCTGTTTTATCGTAAATAATTCTGGTATGAGAATCGGGGACTTGAAACCTATCAAAAATCCGCCGACGGTACGGCAAGCAGGTTGCCGTTTTCCTCCTTGTACTTTCTGCCGCACGAACATGCAAGCGAAGCATCCAAGCGTGCGCCGCACTCACATACCCAGCCTATGCGGCGTGCCGGGACTCCCGCCATAAGCGCATAGTCCTGTACGTCTTTTGTTACTACGGCGCCCGCGGCGATGAGCGCGCTCCTGCCTACCGTATGCCCGCAGACCACGGTGGAGTTGGCTCCCAACGAAGCACCCTCTTTAATTAGGGTCTTGGCATATACGCCGTGTACGGGGAAATGCGCCCGTGGAGTAACGACGTTGGTAAACACACAGGAAGGGCCGCAGAATACGTTGTCCTCCAGCTCCACGCCTTCGTAAACCGACACGTTGTTCTGGATGCGCACGCCGTTGCCCACCTTTACATTATTCGCTATGTTCACGTTCTGCCCCAGCGAACAGTTCTCTCCGATAACCGCTCCCTTCTGAATATGCGAGAAATGCCAGATTTTAGTTCCTTTTCCCACCGTTGCACCCTCGTCTACATAGCTGCTGGGGTGAACGAAACAGTCATTCTTGTTGTCCATTGTTTTCTATGATTTGTTGTACGGTTTCCAGTACTTTTACTACTTCATAACCTGCCTCTCCGCTGTTTATCCCGATGGTGGAGTCGAGATGCTCCACGAAGTACCTCAGTTCCTCTTCCAGGGGCATCTTCTTCTCGTAAGGGATGATTTCGTCCGGAGCTTCCACTTTAACGGGAACGCCGTTCTCGAAATCTATCCGCTTGTTGTAGAAACGGATTTCCTTCCCGTCCGCGGCATCGTCGAAGGAAAGCATGCCTTTACTGCCCGCCACCACCAGCAACTGCTGCTTGTAGGGATGAAGCCAGGATACGTAGATATGGGCATGCACGTTGCCGGGATATTCCAGTTGCACCAGCGTACTGTCGTACACCCTGTCCTGAAGAAACTTCGCTCCTTTCGCCTCTATCCTGCATGCCGAAGCGCCCGTGAGGTAGTCCAGCACCGAAATGTCGTGGGGCGCGAACGAGGGAAACACGCTTTCTTCCGTACGCACCGTACCCAGGTTCAGCCGGTTGGAATAGAGGTAGAAAAGCTTGCCCAGCCTGCCGCTGTCTATCACCTCTTTTATCTTACGGTACGCCGGATGAAACAGCAGGACATGCCCCACCATCAGGCGCGCTCCCGTGCGTTGTGCCAGTTCCACCAGTTCGGCAGACTGCGCGGCGGTGAGCGTCATCGGCTTTTCCAGCATAACGTTCTGCCCTTTTTCCAGCAGTTTCCTGCCTGCCGGATAGTGAAGTTCCGCAGGAAGCGCAACCGTATATCCGTCGTAACCGCAGGCAATGGCTTCGTCCATGTCCGCATATCCCTTTATTCCGGGATACTGCTCCGTATACTCTTTCAGCCTGACGGCATCCGCCTCTACCACTGCGGCAAGGCAACCCAGCCCCGCCAATGTGCGGATGTGGTTCTTTCCCCACCTGCCGCCGCCGATAACACATATTTTTTTATCCATATAATAAGAAGAATATTTAAACTGGCTCTAAAGCACTTCGATGTTGGTTCTCACTGCAACCGCCTTCATCACGTTCTTTGTGTCGAAAACGGCATGCGCGTATCGCTGTACAAAATCGTAATCGACATTGGTGTGTGCGGTGGTCACAACCACAAGGTCGGTATTCCGCAGCAGTCCGGCGGAGAGGGCGGCTTCGCCTTTATGCGATTTGCCGTGATACCGGAACTCGGGGATGTAAGGGTCGTAGAAGGTGACCGACGCCCCTGTTTTCTCCAGCTCCTCGATGACACGCAGGGCGGGACTCTCGCGGTAATCGTCTATATCCTGCTTGTATGCCACGCCGAGCACCAGCACCCTGGAGCCGTTCAATGCCTTGCGGTGGCGGTTGAGTATCTTGCCGCAACGCTCCACGGTGTATTCGGGCATGTGGTCGTTTATCATCATGGAAGCCTCGATCATCGATGTATGGAAGCCATACTCGCGCGCCTTCCAGGTGAGATAATAGGGGTCCAGGGGAATGCAATGCCCGCCCGGTCCGGGATAGAATGCTGTGAAGCCGAAAGGCTTGGTCTTGGCTGCCTCTATCACTTCCCAAAGGTCGATGCCCATGCGGTTGCACAGGATGGCCAGCTCGTTAATCAGCCCAATGTTGATGTTGCGGTAGGTATTCTCCAAAATCTTGGTCATCTCCGCCACGGCAGGCGAAGAAACGACGTGCACCTTATCGCCCAGCACAGCTCCGTACATGGCGGCAATCACATCCTGGGCGTCTTTGCCTACGGCGCCTACCACTTTCGGCGTGTTCTTGGTTTTGTAAACCGCGTTGCCGGGATCTACCCGTTCGGGCGAAAAGCCCAGATAGAAATCCTTGCCGCACTTCAAACCCGACCCGCTCTCAAGAATTGGTTTTATAAGCTCTTCGGTAGTGCCGGGATAGGTTGTGGACTCCAGCACCACGATGGTGCCTGTGGTCAGATGCCCGGCTATTGATTTCGCCGAACTCTCCACATAGCTGATGTCCGGTTCCTGGTGCACATCCAAAGGCGTAGGCACACAGATGGCTACAAAATCCACATCCTTTATAAAGGAAAAATCGGAAGTGGCGCTGAGCGTACCGTTCCGTACCAGCTGTGCCAGCTCCGCATCGACCACATCGCCGATATAGTTGTGTCCGGCATTCACCTGTTTCACTTTTTCTTCCTGCACGTCGAAGCCGATAGTCCTGAAACCTGCCTTGGCTTTCTCTACGGCAAGGGGCAGGCCCACATAGCCCAATCCCACGACGCCTACCGTGATTTTTCTTTCCGCAATGCGGGAAAGGAGTTTTTCTTTCATTATTGTCTGTTTTTTAGATTAAAATACATGCAACCGGCTTATACGACCCGAATGACAGGCGGCTATTCCGTCACTTCGCAATACCAGCGGGAAATGCGCATCATCACTCCTACACCGGCAAGCGTCTTTATGAGATAGTAGCCGCCGCGGGCACGATGCAGCTTACCCGTTATCCCGGCAAAGGGCCCGTGAATGATACGGACGTTCTTGCCGGGTTTCGCTTCGGCCTCTTCGTGCGTTATATATAAGGTGTCTTTAAAATCGGGGTCGCATAATATGCGGAACTCGGTCATCTGCTTGTCAGGTATCTCACAGGGATGCTTTATTTCTTTGTCGCAAAGCACGCTGAAAGGAACATTACACTCCTTAAGCATCGCAAGCATTGCCTTGCGGCTCTCGTTTTTCTGTAAAAAGACCAGATTGTGAACTACCGGGACAAGCATTTTCCTTGTTTTCCCTTCTTTCTCCTTTTCAACATAGGTCATCGGAACAAAATGCACTTTCTTTCTCTCTTTTAAAAAATCACTGATTTTTAACTCCTGGCAGTTGAATGTGCGGACAGCATACCAGGGATTTTTTGTTGTTTGCTTGATTTGATCATCAAAATCATCCATATCGGGCTTGATTATCTGTTAAAATCCACATGATGGAAAAATGTAAGTCCGATACGAAAAAACTGTATTGCAACGGAAAGGATATGCAACGTTATCAGGCCGCGAAATACGCAAACCTTACAAGTCCGGCGAATACGCTATGATGATATGAATAGAAATATAAAACCGTAAACAATACATGAAATAAAGAAGAAAATCAAGGAAAAATCGGGGCACAGCCACTGCCGTCCGCAACCGGGAAAGCTCCCGCTACGGGCAGAACCATGCAAGAAAATATGTATCGGACTTAGGCTAAAAAAGATAGACAACCCCCTCTCCCCGCCTTGTGGATATACGGCAGGAAAATGCGGTTATCAATAAGGATATAGCCTTTTTATACCACCTCTGTACAAGAGGTCACCTCTGTACAAGAGTGAGAACTCACAGAAATCGGAATAGAGCACTATAACAGCCGCGAAGATATGCAGATTAAATAAAATAAGCAAAAAAGAATCGCCTTTTTTTCAAGGCAGAAATATCTGTTCCAAGCCTTTTCCGAAAGGGATACATGCGGCAACTGTTGATTCTCAATATATTGAAAATTATTGTACCTCTTGTACAGAGGAACGCTTCCTCAACACCTCATCCAAAAGCTTCTTATTGGCAGAATTCTGCTTTCCGTTCCCGATATCCTCCACATAAATCCGGGTAGTCTTTACATCGGTATGCCCGAGCGCCTGCGCTATGACAGACATGTCCACCGAGGACATGAAAGCCAGCGTAGCCCAGGTGTGGCGCGCCACGTACGAAGAGAGCGGCTTGTCTACCCCCGCCAGCTTTCCCAGAGTTTTCAGCGTCTTGTTATAATAGGAGAACTTGCGTTTGTACTCCCTGTACGCCGTATCTTCGTCCTGCGAAGTAAGAAAAGGGAACACATAGTCGCTGCCGTCCGACCGGTAACGGTTGATTATCTCCTGCATGCACGGCTCCAGCTTGATTTGCACCACCTGGTCGGTCTTGCGCCGGTGATACACAAGGATGCCGCCCTTTATCTGCGATTTCTTCAGGAAAGCCACATCCACAAAAGGCATGCCGCAGGCATAGAAGCAGAACAGGAACACATCGCGCACCAGTTGCATAAACGAACCGGGCTTCACCTGCACGGCACGCAGCTTGTTGATATCCGCCTTCTCTATCGAACGTTTCCGGGTGCGGGAAATGCCCGTAAACACATTGCCGAAAGGTTCTTTCTGCTCCGTAAGCCCCTGCTCCACCGCCTTGTTGTAGACAGCACGCAAAGAGCGCATGTAGCAAGACAAGGTGTCCTTGCATATTCCCCTTCTCCGGAGCCATTCCCCGTAAGCGTCTATCAGCCTGCTGTCCACCTCGGCAAAGGAGATGTCCTTTTTGCCATGAAACGCAAGGAGCGAACGGAGCGCAGTGGCATAATTGCCCGCCGTACTGTGGCGGTGCATGAGACGGGTGCGCGCAATCTCCTCGCGGACAAACCCGGAGAAACTGCCGGAAACGGCGGGAGACTCTTCCTTTTTCCTTTTCCGGCACGGAGAGCCGCCGTCGCGCCGGATACTTATCTTGAATACAATACAGATTTTAAACATGACTTTTCATTTTAACGAGAATTAAACACAAACCGCCAAGTCCGTACAGCGCAAAATCCGTACAGGCCTTGCCAACGGCGAAAGTAATGGAAAAAGAATAAAAGTTCCCGGAGATTTTCATAACCCATATTTTTTTTGCAACTTTACACTCTCGAAAAGTAAAACGAATATCAACGATATGGAAAACAGAAGTTTAGTCACTATCGCCGAACACAGCAAAGAGAAAATCCTCTATATGCTCAATATGGCGAAAGAGTTCGAGGCAAAACCCAACAGGCATCTGCTCGACGGTAAAGTTGTCGCCACCCTATTTTTCGAGCCGTCCACCCGCACCCGCTTAAGCTTTGAAACCGCCGCCAACCGGCTCGGTGCACGTGTCATCGGCTTTAGCGACCCCAAAGCTACCAGCTCGTCCAAAGGCGAGACACTGAAAGATACCATCAAGATGGTAAGCAACTATGCCGACATCATCGTAATGCGCCACTACCTGGAAGGAGCCGCACGCTATGCCAGCGAAGTAACCACAGTGCCCATCGTCAATGCCGGAGACGGAGCCAACCAGCATCCCTCGCAAACGATGCTCGACCTCTACTCCATCTACAAGACGCAAGGTACGCTGGAGAACCTGAACATCTACCTGGTAGGCGATTTGAAATACGGCCGCACCGTACACTCCCTGCTGATGGCCATGCGGCACTTCAACCCCACCTTTCATTTCATCGCTCCCGAAGAACTGAAAATGCCGGAAGAGTACAAGATTTACTGCCGCGAACACGACATCAGATTTGTGGAGCACACCGACTTTACGGAAGAGATAATAGCCGATGCGGACATCCTTTACATGACCCGTGTGCAACGCGAACGCTTCACCGACCTCATGGAGTACGAACGTGTGAAGAATATCTATATCCTGCGCAACAAAATGCTGGAACATACCCGCCCCAACCTGCGCATCCTGCATCCGCTGCCCCGTGTCAACGAGATAGCCCTCGATGTGGACGACAACCCGAAGGCATACTATTTCCAGCAGGCGCAAAACGGACTTTATGCACGCGAAGCCATTCTGTGCGATGTGCTTGGCATTACGCTGGACGACGTTAAGTAAAGTATAAGGAAGTATATTACTGGTTTTATTTAGGAGACATGAAAAAACAAGAATTGCAGGTGGCCGCATTGGAAAACGGCACTGTCATCGACCATATACCCTCTGAGAAGCTGTTTACAGTAGTATCATTGCTGGGACTGGAGCAGATGAACAACAACATTACTATCGGTTTCAACCTCAAAAGCAAGAAGCTGGGAACAAAGGGTATCATCAAAATAGCGGATAAGTTCTTCTGCGACGATGAGATAAACCGCATTGCCGTAGTTGCCCCCAACGTAAAGCTGAACATCATCCGCGACTACGAAGTGGTGGAGAAACGTGAAGTGAAACTGCCCGACGAATTGCGCGGCATCGTAAAATGCGCCAATCCCAAGTGCATCACCAACAACGAACCGATGCCTACCCTATTTCATGTGGTGGACAAGGAGAACTGCGTAATCAAATGCCACTATTGCGAGAAAGAACAGACAAGAGAGGACATAGAGATAATCTGATGAAAGAAGACTGGAAACCGGGAACCATGATTTATCCGCTGCCCGCCGTACTGGTGAGCTGCGGAAGCACCCCGGAAGAATATAACATACTGACCGTTGCATGGACGGGAACCATTTGTACAAACCCGCCCATGTGCTACATTTCCGTGCGGCCGGAACGTCACTCCTACGACATCATCAAGCGCAACATGGAGTTTGTCATCAACCTGACAACCAAGGATATGGCGCGCGCCACCGACTGGTGCGGCGTACGTTCGGGCAAGAACTACAACAAATTCGAGGAGATGAAGCTGACACCCGGCAAAAGTACCGTTGTCAGCGCCCCGCTCATCGAGGAGTCTCCCTTGTGCATCGAGTGCAGGGTAAAGGAAATCGTCGCCCTTGGCTCGCACGACATGTTCATTGCCGATGTGGTGAATGTACGCGCCGACACCTCCCACCTGAATACGGAAACCGGAAAACTGGAGCTGGCAGAATCCAACCTGCTGGTCTACGTGCATGGCGGCTATTACGGACTGGGAGAGAAAATCGGGAAATTCGGCTGGTCGGTAGAGAAGAAAAAGTAATAAATAAAAATTGATTATGGGAAGAAGATGGTTACTTTTCGGGGTTTGTTTGCTGGCCTTCTCCACAGCCATGTGGGGACAACTGCCGGTTGTGCCCGGAACGGATAAACCGGAACACCCCCAGCACACCCACCGCCACGACCGGCGGGTGAACTTCGGTATCAAGGGCGGGTTTACCTCTTCGCTCTTCCTCGTATCGGATTTAGTGCTGAACGGTACTGTCATCGACGAGGTGCAGAATAACTATAAGATAGGTTATTTCGGCTCGTTCTTCATGCGGATAAACTTCAATCGCCACTTCCTGCAACCGGAACTGTCGTACACGATAAACCGCTGCAACATCACCTTCGAGAAGCCGCTGCCCGAAGACGCACCCGAAAGCAGCATACCCGAAATGGCCTCTATCACCTCGTCCATCCACAGCTTTGAGATTCCCGTAATCTACGGATACAACATCATTAAGGAAGGGCCTTACAGCCTTGCCGTATTCGGCGGACCGAAAATACGCTACATCTGGGACAGGCAGAGCAAGGTCACTTTCGAGAATTTCGACCAGCGGGACATCGAGGAGGAACTCTATCCGCTGAACGTCAGCCTCACCGCCGGCGTTGCTGTAACGATTTCCCGCATCTTCTTCGATTTCCGCTACGACATCGGACTGCACAACATTTCAAAGCGTATCAGCTACAAGCCGGTCTATGACGAAAATGCCGGTGAGGAAGTACCTCTTGCCAACCAGATACGTTTCCACAGGCGGGAAAATGTTCTGAGTTTTTCGCTTGGAGTGTTCTTTTGACAGGAAATTTCTTACTTTTCTTACAGTTTATTCATTTATTTCTTCTAAATTTGTACGTTGTACGCTTAATAAGAGAATACAGTATTATCAAACCTATCTAATAAGCAAGAATGAAAAGAGACGATTTAATTTTCGATATCATCGAAAAAGAGCATCAACGTCAGCTCAAAGGTATTGAACTGATTGCATCAGAGAACTTCGTAAGTGATCAGGTTATGCAGGCAATGGGTTCCTGCCTCACCAACAAGTATGCAGAAGGTTATCCCGGCAAGCGCTACTACGGCGGTTGCGAAGTCGTAGACCAAAGCGAACAGATTGCCATCGACCGCCTGAAACAGATTTTCGGCGCAGAATGGGCAAACGTACAGCCGCACTCAGGTGCACAGGCCAACGCTGCCGTATTCCTCGCAGTGCTGAACCCGGGCGACAAATTCATGGGCCTCAACCTTGCACACGGCGGTCACCTCTCTCACGGTTCGTCAGTGAATACTTCCGGCATTATCTACACCCCCTGCGAGTACAACCTCAATAAGGAAACAGGACGTGTGGACTATGACCAGATGGAAGAAGTGGCCCTGCGCGAGAAACCGAAAATGATTATCGGCGGCGGTTCTGCCTACTCACGCGAATGGGACTACAAACGCATGCGCGAAATAGCCGACAAGATAGGTGCTATCCTGATGGTAGACATGGCACACCCAGCCGGACTGATTGCCGCAGGCGAACTGGATAATCCCGTGAAATATGCCCATATCGTGACCTCTACCACCCATAAGACACTCCGCGGTCCTCGTGGCGGTGTCATCATGATGGGCAAGGACTTCCCCAACCCCTGGGGCAAGAAAACACCGAAGGGCGAAATCAAGATGATGTCCCAATTGCTCGACTCTGCCGTATTCCCCGGCATTCAGGGCGGTCCGCTGGAGCATGTCATCGCTGCAAAAGCCGTTGCCTTCGGCGAAATTCTGCAACCGGAATGGAAAGAATATGCCAAACAGGTGAAGAAAAACGCCGCTACGCTGGCACAAGCCCTGATAGACCGTGGCTTTACCATCGTTTCCGGCGGTACGGACAATCACTCCATGCTGGTAGACCTGCGCAGCAAATATCCCGACCTGACAGGTAAGGTAGCCGAAAAGGCACTGGTATCTGCCGACATCACCGTGAACAAGAACATGGTTCCGTTCGATACCCGCTCCGCATTCCAGACCTCCGGTATCCGTCTGGGTACTCCCGCCATCACCACCCGCGGCGCCAAAGAAGACCTGATGCTGGAAATCGCTGAAATGATTGAGACCGTTCTCTCCAACGTAGAAAACGAACAGGTCATTGCCGACGTCCGCGCACGCGTAAATGCCAAGATGAAGGAATATCCTCTGTTCGCTTACTGATTATGAAATCGGGAAATAATAGTTTCTACAATAAAAAGTAAAAAAGATAAGCTGCGCAGTTCAAACGAACCTTGCGCAGCTTATTTTTTTATTCTCAATTTTCAATTCTCTATTTAAGAAGGTTCAGGAAAGCCCCTCTATATTGCCGTCCACTATGTCGATGTGCTCCGCTTGCGGCACTTTGGGCAGCCCCGGCATGCGGAGTATCTCACCGGCAATGGCAACGAGCATTTCCGCACCGTTGTTGATAACGATGTCCTTGATGTGGAACTCGAAGTTATTGACAGCGCCGTATATTTTGGGGTCGGCGGAGAAGGAGTATTGCGTCTTGGCTATGCAGACGGGATAATGTGCAATACCCATTTCTTCGATAAGCTTCATCATCTTGCGTGAAGCGCTGCTGTAGGTCACTACACTTGCGCCATAAAGGTTGCATGCCACTTTCTCTATCTTCTGCTGTACGGTATCGTTCTCCCCGTAAGTGTATTGCAACGGGGCGGATGGCTTCTTTTCGATTGTTTCCACAACGAGGTTAGCCAAATACACCGCACCTTCCCCACCCTCGGCAAAGGCATTGTTAATGGCGAAGCCCACTTTCAAATCCTCTTCGCAATGACGGCGGATAGCTTCTACTTCTTCGTCCGTATCGCTGGCAAAACGGTTGAAGGCAACCACAACGGTCTGCCCGAAATAGCGCAGGTTACGGATGTGTTTGTCAAGATTGCCAAAGCCTTCCTTCAGTCCTTCCATGTTCGGCTCCTTAATGCGGTCGAGGCTGACACCGCCGTGCATCTTCAATCCCTGTGCAGTGGCAACGATAACGGTCAGTTTGGGTTGCAGACCGCTTTTGCGGCATTTGATATTATAGAACTTCTCCGCTCCCAAGTCCGCACCGAAGCCGGCTTCGGTCACTACGTAATCGCCGAAGGTCATAGCCATTTTGGTAGCGAGAATGGAGTTGCAGCCATGCGCTATATTTGCGAACGGACCGCCATGCACAAAAGCGGCTGTTCCTTCGGTGGTCTGTACCAGGTTGGGATGAATGGCATCTTTCAGCAGTACGGTGACGGCGCCCGCCACACCTAAATCTTTCACTGTAAACGGCTTGCCCTCATAGTCAAAACCGAGTATGATATTCTCGATGCGTCTGCGGAGGTCTTCCGTATCCTTTGCCAGACAGAGAATTGCCATAATCTCCGATGCAGGTGTAATGTCGAAACCGGACTCCAGGGTAACCCCGTTGGTACGTGGTCCAAGTCCGGTAACAATGCTGCGCAGGGAGCGGTCGTTCACATCGAGCACACGCCGCCAGATGATTTCTTTCAGGCCGAATCCGTCCGCCTGATGCTGGTAGATATAGTTATCCAGCAAAGCGGAAATCATATTGTGAGCGGAAGTGATGGCATGGAAATCTCCTGTGAAATGTAAGTTTATCTTCTCCATAGGAA
>OHDD01001164.1_pt1 | contig 11466 bp, 9 predicted proteins | sample 1566941 | NCBI WGS metagenome assembly OHDD01 (sample SAMEA3879580, study PRJEB24766) | human gut metagenome | biome: human-associated habitat; feature: feces | place: USA | collected 1985/1987 | reverse complement strand
TTCCCAAACCACATATCTTTCCTGTACAGGTATACTTATCATTCATAGTAACCAAACCTTTATCTAAAGCACTAGCTAAAGTAATAAGTTTAAAAACAGATCCTGGCTCATAACCGTTACCTTCAATACCTAAATTAACGTTGGGTTCACTTTCATCCTTTTGAACCATTGCTTTTATTTTGCCCGTATCAGCTTCCATTATAGTTACCCCTATATTATTGAAAGCTTTATACTTTTCAGAAGCTAATACCTCCCTTACCTTATTCTCTATATCTAGGTCTATAGTTAATTGTAAATTTCTATTATTATCAGATATAGAAACTTCACTTTTTCCATAAACAGCTTTATCATCTAAATAAAATCTTTTAGTAGGCAAATCATTATCTTTTATATTATTATATATTTCTTCTTGCATCGAATTACTTACTATATCTTCTTCTTTAGGTAGATTAGATAAAAAGTTACTAACCTTCCACGCCTTCTTTCTATCTACATTATCATATGAATAATAATACAAGCCCTTAATATTATCTAACTTTTTAACTTTATTATAAGTTTCTTCTGAAACTGTGTAATACAACTTTCCAGTACTTTTCATAACATCAGTATAATTAAAATTGCTATCTTCACCTTGCATTATAAAATTAAGCGCCATTAGATCTTCTAATGTTTCTTCATAATTATTTAAAGTAAATGGCTTTTTATCTATTACAATTACATATTTCTTATTATAATTCATCATATCTTTACCATTAGTATCTAGTATCATATAGCTTGAATTACTTATGTATTCTGATTGATGATTTTGATACTGACTAAGAACTTGTTCACTTGGAAATAGCTGTAATACTGCTAATCTAATTGATAGCATTATTAATATAGTTATAAAAAGAGATAAAACCCCTAACTCTCTTTTTTTCAATTTTCTTACCAAATAAAAACACCTCCCTCTGCCTAAATTCTAGACAAAGAGAGGTACTTTTATTCATATATATTATTTTAGTATATCTCTAATTTTAGCTACTAAAATATCAATTGCTACTTTATTATGACCACCTTCAGGTATAATTATATCTGCAAATCTTTTTGATGGTTCTGTAAATTGAAAATGCATAGGTCTTACAACTGATAGATATTGATCTACAACTGATTGTACTGTTCTTCCTCTTTCTTCAATATCTCTTAATAACCTTCTAATAATTCTAACATCGGAATCTGTATCAACAAAAGCCTTAATATCTAGAAGATTTCTAATTCTTTCATCCTCTAATATTAATATTCCTTCAACTATTATTATCTCTTTAGGATCAACCTTTGTAGTTTCTTTTGATCTATTATGAACTGTAAAATCATAAATTGGCTTGTTTATTGATTCTCCATTAATTAAACTCTTTAAGTGCTCAACTAAAAGAGCATTATCAAAAGCATTTGGATGATCATAATTTGTTTTAGTTCTCTCTTCCATTGAAAGATGGCTTTGATCCTTATAATAAGCATCTTGCTGAACCATTGCAATGTGTTCATCACCAAAAGTTTCAAATAATTCTTTTGCTATAGTACTCTTACCTGATCCAGAGCCTCCAGTTATTCCTATTAATATTGGTTTTTTCATTAGTTTTCCTCCTAATTATGTATTAAAGCGTTAATACTTTTGTACCTTTTATTAGCATATCATTTTTCTTTAGAGGCGTATCAACTTTAGCTCTAAACATCATCATAGCCCTATTCGCCACATTTGTTTTAACTTTTTTATCTAAATCAAACATATCTTCTAACTTAACATTAAAGTCTGGAGTATGAGCTCTTAAAACTTCAACTTCATCCCCTTCAAATACTCTGTTCTTTTGTAAAATAGTTGCAGTTTTAGTTTCTTCATCATAGGATTGTACAATTCCAACAATGTCGTAATCTCTTATATATGATGATTCATCATAGTTTTGTTCACCCATTTTTCCATAATAGAAGCCTGTATGGTAGTTTCTATGACTTATTCTAGTAAGTGTATGCATCCATTCATCTTTAAATTCATATCCTTCAGGGTTTGCCATGTAACTATCAATAGCTTCTCTATAAGCCTTAACTACTGATGCTACATAGAACTCACTCTTCATTCTTCCTTCAATTTTGAAAGAATTTATACCACTCTTCATTAAATCAGGTATGTGCTTAATCATACATAAGTCCTTAGAATTCATTATGTATGTACCATTATCATCTTCAATTACTGGATAATATTCTCCTGGTCTAGTTTCTTCAACTAGGTAATACTTATATCTACAAGCATTTGAACATATTCCCTTATTTGCATCTCTACCTAACATATAATTAGAAATTAAACATCTTCCTGAATATGCAACACACATTGAACCATGGACAAATGCCTCTAATTCACATTCTGCTGGAATATTTTCTCTAATTGTCTTTATTTCTTTAAAAGTTAATTCTCTTGCCAAAACTATCCTTTGACACCCTTGCTCATACCAAAACTTAACTGCCTTCCAATTAGTTATATTAGCTTGAGTACTTATATGCACTTCTAAATTAGGAGCTGCTTCTTTTGCTGCAACAACAATAGATGGGTCTGCAACGATTATTGCATCTATACCTAAATCTGCTAATCCCTTTATATACTCCTCAACACCTGTTAAATCATGATTTCTTGGGAATACATTCATTGTAACATATAATTTTGCCCCTCTATCATGACAATATTTCACACCTTCTGCTATTTCTTCATTAGTAAAGTTATCAGAGAATGCTCTAAGGTTTAATCTACCTCCACCTATATATACAGCATCTGCTCCAAAATCTATTGCTATTTTTAATTTTTCTAAACTTCCTGCTGGTGCTAAAATTTCTGGTTTCATCATATTAATTACCTCCTCTTAGTCACTGCAATTCCATCCCCCATTGGTATTACAGACGTTATTAAGCTTTCATCCTTTGATACCATCTCTAAGTATGTTCTCATTCTTTTTACTATAGTTATTTTTCTTCTTTTTACAAGTTCATCTGTAGCAACCATTCCTCTAAATAGAACATTATCAGCTATTATAATTCCATCCTCTTTAAGTAATCTTAAACAATGTGGAAGGAAATGATTGTAGTGTCCTTTTCCTGCATCCATAAAAATCAAATCAAATGGTTCTTCAAGCTGTTCAAGTATTTCTAAACAGTCACCTTCTTTAATCTTTATTTTATCTTCAAGATTAAATTTTTTAAGATTTACGTTAGCAAGTTCTATCATTCTGCTGTCTCTTTCAATAGTAACTATTTCTGGTTCTGTACCTGACGCTTCATACATTAATATTGAAGAAAATCCTATGGCTGTACCTAACTCTAAAATACGTAATGGCTTCTTCATACTAACCATAAACTCTAAAAACTTAGCAGTTTCTTTTTGAACTATAGGCACTCCATTTTCTCTAGCAAAATCCTCTATCTCCTTTAAGGTGCCCTCTCTATCTGAAATAAGCTCCCTAATATAGCTTTCCATATATTCAAAAGTAATTCCACTCATCCTAATCCTCCAAATTAATTGCTTGCACTACCTCTTTTTTTATTTTGTTCTATATTAACTCTTTCATGTTCCTCATAATTAGTTGAAAAATGATGTTTTCCATTTTCACCATATAAAAGTACGAAATACAAATAATTAGTATCTGCTGGTTCTAAAACAGCTTTTATTGAATTATATCCTGGACTTCCTACTGCTCCAACTGGCAATCCTGCATTTTTATATGTATTATAAGGAGATTCAACTTTTAAATCATTGTATGATAAAATTTCATTTCCTTCATATCCTATTACATAATTTACTGTAGAACAAAATTCTAATTTCATACCTTTTGATATTCTATTATTAATTACTGAAGCAATCATAGGTCTCTCTTCATCTAGTCTTGCTTCTTTTTCAACTAATGAAGCCTTTATAACAATGCTCTCAATTTCATCTTTATTTATTTTTTTTCCTGTTTCTTTTTCCAGTTTAGATAACTTTTTATCAAAATTATCTAACATAACTTTTATAACTGATTTAGCATCAAAATTTTTATCAAAAAAATATGTATCAGGAAATAAATATCCTTCAAGGTTATACTTTTTATTAGAATCTACTTTAACATAATCAGGAAGTGGATAGTTTTTAATTTCATTTATAAACTCATCTCTTGTACATATTCCACTTTCTGCAATTACATCAGCAATAGTATCTATAGTATATCCTTCTTTTATAGTAACCTTAACTTGATTTTTCAAAAAATCTTCTGTAGTTAACATTTTTATTAACTCTTTTAAAGTTACGTCACTCTCAACTTCATAACTACCAGGTATAATTTTAAGATTCTGATTAGTTAATTTCAAATTAACTTTTATTAAGGTTTTATTTTTTATTACTCCCTCACTATATAATCTATCTAATAGATTATAAAATCCTTCACCCTCATTAACTTCTATTGTTATCTTGTCAGAATCAGTTTTCAAAGGCCTTTTTACGACATTATTATATGCAATAAACATTCCTATTATAGAAATCAACAAAATACCTATAATAACAAGTAATATTTTCTTTAAATGAATACTCTTCATAAAATCCTCCTAAATATAAAAGTAAATAGCCTATTATTAGGCTATTCACTTTATTATAATACTTTTTTAGGATTTAAGAAAGTTACTTTTTATTTCTACTAATCAGTCTTCTTCTTTCGCCACTGTCTAATACTGTCTTTCTCATTCTTATGTTTTGTGGAGTTACCTCTACTAATTCATCATTATTAATGAATTCTAGACAATTTTCTAATGACATAACAACTGGTGGAACTAATTTAACTGCATCATCTGATCCTGATGCTCTTGTGTTAGTAAGCTTCTTACCTTTACATACATTTATATCTAGGTCTTCTGCTCTTCCACATACACCTACAACCATTCCTTGGTACACTGGTACACCAGCTCCTATAAATAATTGTCCCTTATCTTGTGCATTAAATAATCCGTAAGCTATTGCATCTCCTGTTTCAAATGCAACAATTGAACCTCTACTTCTTGATGGAATGTCTCCCTTGTATGGTCCATATCCTTCAAATACATGATTCATGATACCATTACCCTTAGTATCTGTCATGAATTCATTTCTAAATCCTATAAGTCCTCTAGCTGGTACTACAAACTCTAATCTTGAATAACCATTTACTGCTGATGTCATATTAACCATTTCAGCTTTTCTTGGTCCAAGCTTTTCCATAACTGGTCCCATAAATTCTTCTGGAACATCAATTGTTAAATATTCCATCGGTTCAAGCTTTTTACCATTTTCTTCTTTATAAATTACATTAGCCTTTGATACTTGGAATTCATATCCTTCTCTTCTCATTGTTTCTATAAGTATAGAAAGGTGTAGTTCTCCTCTACCTGAAACTTCAAAGCAATCAGGAGTAATTTCTCTTACTCTTAAACTTACATTTGTTTCAAGTTCTTTCATTAATCTATCTCTTAAGTGTCTTGATGTAACAAACTCACCTTCTTGACCTGCAAAAGGAGAATCATTTACCATAAAGTTCATGCTTAATGTTGGTTCATCAATATGTACAAATGGTAATGCTTCTGGATTTTCAGCATCTGCTATAGTCTCACCTATGTTTGCATCGGTAACACCACTTATAGCAACTATATCACCAAAACCAGCTTCTTCTGTTTCTTCTCTTTTTAATCCATTATATACAAATAAGTTAGTAACCTTATAGTTCTTTGTAGTTCCATCATTTGAAACTAAAGCAACATTTTGGTTCTTTTTAACTTTTCCTCTATGAATCTTTCCTAAAGCAATTTTTCCTACAAATACGTTAGAATCTAATGTTGTAACCAGCATTTGGAATGGAGCATCTAGGTATCCTTCTGGTGGAGCAACATGCTTTATTATTGTTTCAAATAATGGTTGCATGTCTTCATTTGTATCTTCAACGTTATATCTAGCAAATCCATTTCTAGCAGAAGCGTAGATAATTGGGAAATCTAATTGTTCATCATTTGCTCCAAGTTCAACAAATAAATCAAACACTTCATCAATTACTTCTTCCGGTCTAGCATCTGGCTTATCTATTTTGTTTATAACAACGATTGGCTTTAATTCTAATTCTAATGCTTTCTTTAATACGAACTTTGTTTGTGGCATTGGTCCTTCATAAGAGTCAACTACTAGCAATACTGAGTCAACCATCTTAAGTACACGTTCAACTTCTCCACCAAAGTCAGCGTGTCCTGGAGTATCTACTATGTTTATTTTTACTCCTTCATGCATAACTGCAGTATTCTTAGAAAGTATTGTAATTCCTCTCTCTTTTTCTAAATCGTTAGAGTCCATTACTCTTTCTTCTACCTTTTCGTTTGTTCTAAAAACGTTACTTTGTCTTAAAAGAGCATCTACTAGAGTAGTTTTACCATGGTCAACGTGCGCTATAATAGCTATGTTCCTTATATCTTCTCTTTTATTTAATTCCATGCTTTGCCTCCAAATTCTTGGTTTTCAAATATGTAAACCTATAAATATTTTTTTCAAAAAGAAAATTGGATACACAAGTACCCAATTTTTTAAACCTTTTTTATTTTAATCTTTTAAGCTTTAAAAGTCAACCTAATTATATCTCCATTATAATAGGTAAAATCATTGGTTTTCTCTTAGTTTTTTCATATAAGAATTCTCTTAACTCTTCTCTTATATTAGATTTCAGTGTAGCCCAGTCGCTAATTTTCTTTTCTTCACAATCTTCCAATACATTTTTTACAATTTCTCTAGCCTCATCCATTAGTCCTTCAGATTCTCTAACATAGACAAAACCTCTTGAAATAATATCTGGTCCAGCTATAACTGTACTTGTTTCTTTTTCTATTGTAACAACTACTGTTAATATTCCATCTTGAGATAAATGCTTTCTATCTCTTAATACAATATGACCTACATCACCTACACCTAAACCATCTACAAATACTTGACCCGAAGTTACAGTTCCATTCTTTTTAATATAATTTCTTGCAACTTCAACTACATCTCCATTTTCTGCTATAACAAAGTTTCTTTCTGGAAGACCTAATTTACAAGCTAATTCTGCGTGTTGTTTTAGATGCCTGTACTCTCCATGCACAGGAATAAAAAATCTTGGCTTTACTAATGTTTGCATCAACTTTAATTCTTCTTGACAGGCATGACCTGACACATGAACTTCAGCTAATGATTCATATATAACTTCAGCACCTTGTTTAAATAACTGATTAACCACTCTAGATACAGTCTTTTCATTTCCTGGTATTGGATTAGCAGAAATAATAACAGTATCTCCCTCAACTATACTAATCTTTCTATGTTCGGAAGATGCCATTCTTGCTAAAGCTGACATTGGCTCTCCTTGACTTCCTGTAGTAATAATTACCGCCTTGTTATTAGGATATTTTAAAATCTGATCCAAAGAAATTAATGTATCTTCCTTTGATTCTAAATACCCTAGTTCTTTAGCAACCTGAACTATATTCTCCATACTTCTTCCAGATACAGCAACTTTTCTTCCATAACTCTCTGCTGCATCTATAATTTGTTGGATTCTATGAATATTAGATGCAAATGTAGCAACTATTATTCTCCCTTCTGCTTTGGAAAATAGCTTCATAAAGCTTTCTCCTACAGTTCTTTCAGACATAGTATATCCAGGTCTTTCCACATTAGTAGAGTCGGCCATCATAACAAGTACGCCTTTTCTACCAAGTTCAGCTAATCTGGCAAAATCAGTTAACTGACCATCTATAGGAGTATAGTCAATTTTAAAATCACCAGTATGTAATACTACTCCTAAAGGTGTATGAATTGCTATTGCTACTGAATCAGCAATAGAATGATTTGTTTTTATGAATTCAACAGAAACAGAATTCAACTTTATTGTATCTCTTGGTTTTACAGTTATTAAAGTTGTTGAACCTAATAATCCGTGCTCTTTTAGTTTAGTTTCAACTATACCAAGAGTTAATTTTGTTCCGTAAACTGGAACATTTAATTGTCTTAAGACATAAGGTAACGCTCCGATATGATCCTCATGTCCATGTGTCAAGAAAATACCTCTTATTTTCTCCTGATTCTTTAATAAATATGATATATCTGGTATAACAACATCTATACCAAACATATCTTCATCAGGGAATCTAAGGCCACAATCTATGATAACAATATCATCTTTAAACTCAATTGCTGTAATGTTTTTCCCAATTTCGTTTAAACCACCGAGAGGTATTATTTTGACCTTTGCTCTCTCTGTTCTCATATTTCCCCTCCTTTTACTCTACGTAAAAACTTTTGTTATATTACTTCCCATTTTTCTTCTGACATTCTTTACAAACACCATAGAACTTTAGAGCATGGTCTACTATCTTAAACCCGTATTCTTTTTCAATTTCTTCTTCATCAAACTTTGAATTTAATAACATATCAGAAATTACATCTAGACATAAATCTACATGAGTATTTAATGCTTTTATATAATAACAAGTAGTTTCTTTACTTGTATAAGCATTTATTTGTCCACCTATATTTTCTATTTCTTGCACTATTTCTTTTGCAGTTCTTTTTTCTGTTCCTTTAAAGAACATATGCTCTATAAAATGTGAAATTCCATTAACATCTTTACTTTCATTTCTTGAGCCATTTTGAACCATAATTCCTACACTTATTGAATTAACATGTTCAATATATTCTGTCACAACTCTTAATCCATTATCTAATGTATATAAATTAAACATATTTACCTCCATTTTTATCGATTTGCTTTTAGTTTATTTTAATCTTATCATATTTATTCTATATAGTAAAAAAAAGAGAATTATTTTAAATTCTCTTTTAACATTTCTATTATTCAGTTACCTCTTCTTGTGGAAGAGCATCTTTTCTTGAAAGGTTAATTCTTCCCTGAGCATCTATTTCAGTTACCTTAACTAAAATTTCATCTCCAACAGATACAACATCTTCAACCTTTTCTACTCTTTTCTTATCTAACTTAGAAATATGGCAAAGTCCTTCTTTATTAGGTAAAATTTCAATAAATGCTCCAAATGCAGCTATTTTAGTTACTTTTCCTAAATAAACTTCACCAGCTTGAACTTCCTTAGTTAATCCTTCTATAATTCTGATAGCTTCATTTACACCATCATGATCAGCAGATGAAACAAATACTGTACCATCTTCTTTTATATCAATCTTAACACCAGTATCAGCTATTATTTTATTAATAACCTTACCACCTGCTCCAATTACATCTCTTATCTTTTCTGGATCAATAGAAATAGTAGATGTTTTTGGTGCAAATCTAGAAACCTCTGTTCTTGGTTCTGGAATACATTCATTTATCTTATCTAAAATAAATAATCTTGCTTTTCTAGCTCCAATTATAGCATCTTTAATTACCTTAGAACTTAAACCTGCAATCTTAGTATCAACTTGAATTGAAGTTATACCTTCAGTTGTACCTGCAACCTTAAAGTCCATATCTCCAAAGAAATCTTCTATTCCTTGAATATCTGTTAATACTTCTTCTTCACTTAAATCTTCCGATGTAATAAGACCCATTGCTATACCAGCAGCTGGTCTCTTAAGTGGTACCCCAGCATCTAATAATGCTAAAGTTGATCCACAAACAGCACCTTGTGATGTAGAACCATTTGAGCTTAATACTTCTGATACTAATCTAATTGTGTATGGGAATTCTGCTTCTGAAGGAATAAGAGGCTCTAAAGCTCTTTCAGCTAAAGCTCCATGACCAATTTCTCTTCTACCAGGTCCTCTTAATGGTCTTACTTCACCTACTGAATAAGCTGGGAAGTTATAGTGATGCATATATCTCTTAGATTCTGTTTCACCTATACCATCTATAATTTGAATATCTCCAACTGCACCTAAAGTAGCAACAGTCATTACTTGAGTTAATCCTCTAGTGAAAAGTCCTGTACCATGAGTTCTTGGTAATAAATCAACTTCACAAGTAATCTTTCTTATTTCATCGAAAGCTCTTCCATCAGGTCTTCTTCCATGATTTAAAAGCATATCTCTAACTACTTCTTTTTGCATATTATATATGATTTCTTTAGAATCTCCAAAGTTATCTGGATACTTTTCTGCAAATTCTTCAGTAATTTTATCGTTTACTAAATCCATTGCTGCATTTCTTTCATCTTTATCAGTTATCCACATAGCATCTTTAATCATTTCACTTGCAAATGCCTTTATATCATTTGTAAGGTCAGCATCTGGTTTATAAAGAACTGGCTCATCTTTTTTCTTACCAAATTTGGCCATTGCTTCTTCTTGGAATGCAACTATATCTTGACACTTTTCAAATCCGTATTCAATTGCTTTAATCATTGTATCTTCAGGTATTTCGTTTCCACCTGCTTCAATCATCATAACTCTTTCTTTAGTTGCACAAACAGTTAATTGAAGAATACTTTCTTCTCTTTCTTTTGATGTTGGATTTAGAACAAAGTTTCCATCTATTAATCCTACTTGCACAGCTGCAACTGGAGTTGTAAATGGAATACTTGATAGAGATAATGCCATTGATGCAGCATTAATTCCTAGAATTTCTGGTAAGTTATCTTGTTCTACAGATACAACTGTACAAACCACTTGAACATCATTTCTATATCCCTTTGGGAATAGTGGTCTTAACGGTCTATCTATAGCTCTTCCGAAAAGAATTGCATTTTCTGAAGGTCTACCTTCTCTTTTTATAAATCCACCTGGTATTTTACCAACTGCATATAATCTTTCTTCATATTCAACACTTAGTGGGAAAAAATCTATTCCTTCTCTTGGTTTTTCTGAAGCATTAACATTTGTTAATATTACTGTATCTCCATAGCTCATAAAAATAGCTGCATTTGATAGCATTCCTACTCTACCAATTTCAACTTTCATATTTCTACCAGCTATATTTCTTTCTAGTATATTACTCATTTAATAACCTCCCTTCAGGTTTTACGGTTCTACTAATTTAATTTTTTTAAAATAATAGAGCGGATAAAACCCGCTCTATAAAGACTATCTTCTTAAGCCTAATTGTGCTATTATAGCTCTGTATCTTTCGATATCTTGATCAGCTAAGTAGTTTAAAAGACCTCTTCTTTGTCCAACCATCATTAAAAGACCTCTTCTTGAGTGGTGGTCTTTTTTGTGAACTTTTAAATGTCCAGTTAATGAGTTGATTCTTTCAGTTAAAAGAGCGATTTGAACTTCTGGTGAACCAGTGTCTCCTTCATGTCTTCCGTATTGTTTGATTAATTCTTGCTTTCTTATTGCGTCCATAATGACACCTCCAGTAATTTTATCCCCTATTTCCAGGAAAAGAGAAATCACCCTCAAATCTTAGAAGTAGGTTCTTCATGAAATATTATAGCAAAGTCCGTCTATCTTGTAAACATAATTTATTATTTTAAATC
>OHDD01001158.1_pt1 | contig 11501 bp, 9 predicted proteins | sample 1566941 | NCBI WGS metagenome assembly OHDD01 (sample SAMEA3879580, study PRJEB24766) | human gut metagenome | biome: human-associated habitat; feature: feces | place: USA | collected 1985/1987 | reverse complement strand
TATTTTGTATTTTCGCCGTCAATCTAAACACAATCGATCTACTTTATGCAAAATGTAACAAATCCTACCGTGAAAACACACGTAGTTTGGCTGGATGTCGTACGCTTGATAGCCATGTTTACTGTTGTTTGCTGTCATTGTACAGACCCGTTTAATTTCTATCCCGGAGATTCTCCGATTATTGGGGATATTAAGTTTTGGGGAGCTGCCTATGGGGCTTTTCTTCGTCCTTGTGTACCTCTGTTCGTTATGATTACGGGAGCCTTGTTGCTACCGGTCCGGGAAGAGACTTCTATTTTCTATAAGAAAAGGATATTGCGTGTATTCTGGCCTTTCTTGATTTGGTCTGTTATTTATAATTTATTCCCTTGGTTTACGGGACTGCTTGGTTTGAGGCCGGAACTTATTCTTGATTTCTTCCCTTATTCGGGAGAAGAGGTGACTCGTCAATCGTTGAGTGTGTCTTTAGGCTATATCGCCCAGATACCGTTCAATTTCTCATTGTTGGATGTACATATGTGGTATATCTATCTGCTTATCGGATTATATCTATACCTTCCTATTTTCTCCGCATGGGTAGAAAAGGCCTCGGAGAAAGCCAAACTATGGTTTCTTGTCGCATGGGGAATAACTGGTTTGTTACCTTATTATTATCAGTTCGTATCCCCATACATTTGGGGAGGCTGTGCGTGGAACTCGTTCAATATGCTCTATTATTTTGCCGGATTCAACGGGTACTTGCTATTGGGACACTATCTGCGCAACCACGACTGGTCATGGAGTAAGACACTGTCGGTCTGTATCCCCATGTTTCTGGCAGGTTACATGGTCACATTCTTCGGTTTCCGCCACATGACCGCATTACCACAATGCACTGATGAAATGTTAGAACTGTTCTTCACCTATAATTCTTTGAATGTGATTATGATGACTATCCCCTTCTTCCTCATAGCCAAGAAAGTAAAAGTACGCTCAGAACTGATCCAGCGTATGCTGGCAAACTTGACCGTATGTGGTTTTGGCATCTATATGATACATTATTTTTTCACAGGTCCGGGTGTAGTCCTGATGCGCAATATCGGTGTTCCCGTGCCTTTACAAATTCCCGCTGCCGCAGTCGTGGCATTTGGCGTATCGTGGCTGCTTGTGGTATTCATTCGTAAAATAAGCGGCAAGAATGCTAAATACATTGTAGGATAATAAAAACAGGACATACAAATATCGTTATATAAGAATAGCCGGAACTACTTTTTCCAAGTGATTCCGGCTATTCTTATAATGCTTCATCCACTAGAAATCAAGTCAGTTATTTGAGATGTAATTTAAAGAATATACCTCCGCTAAAAAATTTACCGTCATTCAGTTCAGCAATAAGATTGATATGGTCTTTCCATATTGAATAAGTTCCACCCACATTCACAGTATAAGTTGCTGTATGCAGATCTTCCGCATGTCCGGGACACACTTCCGCCATCAGATTAAATCCATTCAGAGCTTTCTGCCAGAAACCTTCGCCCTTTATGCCAAAATGAAAGTTTACCCCTGCAGCAGGACGGCTATAATGCACATCACTCATAGCTTTACCGATAACCCAAGCTACATGAACCCCCACTGTACCTATTCCACTAAATTCAACATGTTTCGTTGCCGCCAGATAATAACGTGTCAAGTAATTGTGGTTTCCGCTACCACCGCCCCCCCAATCTATGTCTCCACCTCCATTTGAAGAATGGCTTCCCGGATCATTCGCACCAATCACTACCTGAGGCGTCCAAGCCTTCCACCAGCCTTCTTTCCATGCCCTCAACCGGAAATGAAACGATCTGTCCTGATTGGTAAACCTGCCCCAAGTTTGCTGAGGCCAATAAGAAGAACCATGTATCCCCTTTACCAACGTACAAGTATATGCTACTTCCAGCCAAGGAAACAAAGTACAATTTATATAATAATTATAGGTATAGGGATGATATTCACTTCTCACCCAATATCGGGAAAGTATATTTACATCCAGCATATTTCCTCCCAGCATAACGGTTTTATCTTTCTGCATAACGGCAGTAGGTGCATGAAGTAGTCCTGTAGTACCATAAAAAGCCTGCCCTTTGATAACATTCATTCCTCCAAAGAGTCCCCCCAGAAATATTAGAGTTCTTAATTTCACTATTCTATGAATTTTAATTTATATTTGCAGCATGAAAACAGATGTATTAAAAATACTCGGAAAAATTATTCCTACTGCTATCTTCGTCCTGTTGTTGCCATTCTCCATTATTTACATGGCAATAAGCAAAGTCTGCTCTTTCATCCGAAAATTCTTTCCCCGATAAAGCGTACCGGAAACAAGAATGCAGCTTGCAGATATCTTGTACGTGTATGTTTCTCCTTATACATTCTATAAACGAAACGCAAATTCATCTTATCAACCCAGTCCGGATAATAGTGCATCCTATTCATTGCCGTTTGGTGAACAAAGCCACCACACGTAAAGCCGATGCCTTGGTAACCCATCTTTTTTACCTTAAGCAGAAACTTTTCCTGCATCAAGGCCCCCATACCTACTATCAGAAAATCCGGATTTAATTCGACTATATGAGAAGCTTCCTTATTCATTTCAGCATCCGAAGAGAAATATCCGTTCCTGAACCCTGCAATGCGTAACTCCGGATACTGCTCTTGAAATATCCTCACAGAACACTCCACTTGTTCTTGACCCGAGGCTACGATATAGAGCGTTTTACGGCTTTCCATGAGGTAATTCAACAATTCGGGAGCAAGGGAGGTCATATCAAAACTACGTCTGGTCACTCGCTTTCCGTATACTAATCTTATGGCAGAAACCAGTAAAGAGCCATCGGCAAAAATACCATCGAATTGTTCAAATAGGGATTTGTTTTCTAAAGCTATGAGGTAAGATACGGGGTTGAGAAAGGTGTAAATTCTGTTTTTCGTTTCGAAAAGTTCGGGAGACGTCCATTTCTCTGTTTGCAAAATGTAGGTAACTAACAAAGAGTTCATTATCTGATATTTTGTGTCAAATAAGTAATAGACCGTTTTGTTTCCTCCATTATTATTTTATTTACACCTGCATAATCAATGGGAGTTTCCAAAATCTTTTGCATTTTATTCATATCGGTAACTATACGATTCTCTAGTTTAAATTGTTTTAACAAAGACACCAATTTATTGCTATTCATATCTCGTACTATAGTACAAAATTCTTTATTAAATTTTATAGAGAATACACTACCATGAAATGTATCAGTAATAATATAAGATGCTCCTCTAAAATAAGCTAGTACTTCAAACGGAGTAGGAATAACGACTTCATCACACCATGAAAAATAATGTCCTATTGATATCAATTTCAGTTCTTTTGATTTAGCAAAATTTCTGATAGAACTTATTTCCTTTTTATCAGTAATTCTTCCCGGATATGTATAAACAATTATATATTCATTCCTATTGAATTTATCAGGTATAAATTGATTATAATCAAACATCAAAACTGGATCAACATGAAGCCAAGGAGTTTTACCGGTTAGTTCTTCAATAACTTTCATGCTATTCTCGTCACGCACAGAAATGGCATCTAAATCATGCAATAAACTTGAGACAATTTCCTTTTTGCCGACAAGTTGTAATTTGTCTGTAGTAGTCGCACCAAAGGATGCTGCATACGTAATGATCCGACTTGCATTCAGTCCTTTCCCAAATAATTGAGACGAAAAACCAAACCAAGTCTTTTGAGTACAATTAAATACTTCATCACTTCCAATAACCACTACATCATAATGTTTTGTATTTATTCCTTTTTTTACTCCCAAATAAGGTAGGAACTCTTTTCGAAAACGATTCTGAAAAACAAATATTGTTTGGAAACGTTTGTAAAAATCCCATCCCCATAAGCGCTGGAAAAGTAATTTAATATTGTAAAAACAACTGGTCTTATATCCTTCTAATTGTTCTCCGGGAATAATATTTATAAATTCACAGGTATGACCTAATGACTCAATATTCTTTTTTAAAGAAAAGGCTTGAAGAAAAGAACCGTAGTTCTTAATTTGCTGCATGGAGAGAATTGCTACTTTCATCGCTTTTGTATTTATTCTCATTCAGTTTTACAAACTTCCGTATTCTAAAATAATTTATAATTCTTGATGCAATATATGGACTTATCTTAAACATTAAACCCCGTAGTTTTTGTTGTAACGAAACAGGAGCCGAAAATGCACATAAAGCTTCCTCTTGGCAAATCCTTTTTATCCTACCATAAAGATCCTGATATTCTGTTTCAGCACCACAGCCTACAATTACATTCAAAGCATCACAATGAGTATGCCAATTACTAAAAGCCCAAGCTCTTAATAATGCCGACGAAGGATTAGCAAATATACTCTTAATATACTGTTGGGCGTTTATGCTACTATTAATCCATTCTTCCTTAAATCTAGAAGCACCGCTATTAGGATCACCTACTCTATAATAATAAAGATGTTTGTATCCCATTGCCACTCTATTTGCATTCAAAAAACTTTCAACCGAGAATGCAAAACCTTCACCATTAAAAAAATTAGGCTGAAAACGGATTTTATTTCTTTCAATTAAGTTTCGACTTATCATTTTATTCCATGGAGCAATGACAATTTTATGATATAACATATTTATAGCTGTTTCCTCACCTGAAAGTATGTCTACATGATCTTTTTCATATATAGTATGAGGAGTTTCGTTAAAAAACTTCCTTGGAGACGGAGTAGCTGATATTTCAACATTGTATTTACAAATAAGGCCATAAAAATAGCTTACATAATCTTTAGCAAGAATATCATCTTGATCTAAAAAACAAATATATTCTCCCAAAGATCTCTCCAATGCAATATTACGCGAATTACTCACACCAGAATTCTCTTTATGTATCACTTTTACTCTTTATCCTTTAACGAATATTTATCCAATATTACATTAGAACTATCAAAAGATCCATCATCCACTAAAATCAATTCTATATTTTTATAGTCTTGATTCAAAACAGACTCTATGCATTCTTCTATATATCTTTCACCATTATATACAGAAACTATTATTGAAACCAGTTTATTTTCCATAACTAAAAAATCAATATTGAATAGAAAGAATTCTATGTAAACACTTATCAACTTTCATTTCTACGAATAATAATTTAATTTCAACAAACTGTCATTCAACAAGTGTAAACAAACTTTCTCACAATAAAACTTTTCTATATAAGATTTTAACTCAGGCTGTGAATACCCTTTATTAATAGCTTTTATTATGGCAGCACCTATTTCATTTATACTTTGCGGATTAACTAACAAAGCACGACCCTCATAATATTCTTTAGGCGCACCTACACAAGTAAGAACTATCTCACATCCATAAGCAGCCGCCTCAAGTGCTGCCATACCTACTCCTTCTCTTAAAGAAGGAAGAGCAAATACTTTAGCTCTTTTATAAAGTGATACCAATTCCTCTTCATTCACTTCTCCCAAATACTCTATATTCTTTGTACTACCAATAAGTGAAATGATTTTTTTCTCTTCTTTTTCTCCAGATATATGACCTGCCAATTTCAAATCAAAACCATATTTTTTTGCCGCTTCAATAAGTCTTGGAACATTTTTATTAGGTGCATCTAATCTAGACACATGTAAACAGAAATCCTCTTTTTCACCTAATTGACCAATCTCAGGAATTCTATAATTCAATGGTACTTTAGCTATTTTATCGTTCGGTATATCAAGGCAATAACTCACATAATGCCTTTCTTGTTCTGAACGAACAAGCCATAGCTTTACCTTTTCCTTTACAGACCACATATCATGGTAATGATTGGATAACGCTAATCTTGTACTACCATAAAACTTAAACAAGAATTTATAAAACCTATCACTTCTGTTAGGATCTATAATAGGAGCTACTATGATATTTTCATTAATCCTAGAAAGACCTTTTATCAGTTTAAAAATATTTGCCCCCATAGCAAAGATGATTACAGCATCATAGCTTGAGAAGTCAATATTCTCCCACAAATTAACCAATTTAACGTTGTGCCCCAATTTTTCAAGTCCATTCTTCCACATTATGGCTTGAATTTTAATGCCATTATTGTATGTCAATGACCCCATGGAGTCTATAAAAGCATAATTCATTCTTCAATAATTCATTTTTACAAATATAAAAGCTATATCTAATCTCAACTATAACATTTATTTCTCCGACAACTCATGAAATAAATCCAACCATTTCTGCATCACCTTTAATTTAGAAAAACGAGTACTAGAAATGTAAGCTTGTTTACTCATATTTTCCAACAACGTTCTATCTCCTATCAATTTTATACAAGCTTCCGCCAAGGCATTTACATCATTATCCGGCACTAAAAATCCATTCTTACCATTGTCTATGATACTATTTGCTCCAGTAATGTCAAAACTAACACAAGGCAAGCCACAATTCATCGCCTCCACCAATACCAACGGGAAACCTTCATACAAAGATGACATAACAAAAAAAGAAGAATGAGAATATACTTCATCTATACTATATGAAACACCTTTGAGATGGACAATTGATGAAAGATGCAAAGCATCAATTTGTTTTTGAAGACTTTCTTGCAGACTTCCTTCACCCCAAATTTCCAATTGCCAGTCCGGACACTTTTGTGCAACTATCACCCAAGCTGCAATCAATCGATTATAACCTTTTACAGATTCTAATCTACCTGCTGATATAGCAACTTTGCTTTTTCTACCATTTCTTTCATGTAGTTGTATATTGCTAAAATTAGGTATTACAAATATATTCGGTAAATTCCACATTTTCTTGTCAGACTCTGTTAATGCAATTACCTTATCGAATTTTGTCAAACAACACTTTCTTAAATATTGAACTAAAAATTTCTTTCCTCGCGATTTAAAAATTTCCTCATCTAATATCTGTTGTCCTTTATAAGAAAAATGAAACTCATGGATCTTCTTTATCCGCCGACAAATAAATGGTAATATCCATATCAATAAAGGAGCATTGGCATTGACAGCAATATCTATCTTATATTTTTTAAATATGTGACGTATAATACTTATATTTTTCCATACTCTATTAATTTTCTTTCCAAAGCCTACCTTCCACTCTATATCAATAGGTAACAGTTGAATGTTCGGGTGCAAAGGATATATAGGTTTTTCCTGTCCATTACCATAATATGCCAAAAAAAGCCGTCCTTCCATATTTTCCGCCAAATAATTCATCTTGTCTGACACTATACGGAATATACCTCCTGCAATGGTAATATTGGGAACAAAATAAATGATATTCATTATTTACTTTTTATCCATGAAATTACTAGTAATAATAATCGCTCTGCCCATTTGAATCTCCAAGCAATAGTTTTAACACTCCACAACTCGGCCAAACATGTATCGTAATCATGATGTATAAATGCATTTTTTGCATGTATATACACAACTAAAATCACATACTTTCTATAATAAGAACTTTCCGATGTAAAGTTAAACCACTCGTAATAAGGAAATTCTCCATTTTTAGAATAATCTGATGTAAGACTATCAGATAACCCTGTTCTATAAAAGACTTTCGGAAGGTTCAAATAGGCTACATCATAATTCAACGCTATTCTAAGCCAAAGGTCCAAATCCTCACCACGCTTAATACCTACTCGAAACATTGGTATCTCCTTTATCACTTCTTTTTTTAAGCACAAGGAGCTAGTCCAGCAAATAGATAATCCATTCATTACGGATTCTTTAAAATAATCATGAACAAGGAAGTGTATGTGTTCGTTAATCAACACATTACGAAGTTTCCGTTTCCTCTTTTCCAAAGAGTAGAAAGCAGTAGAATAAATCCCAGCATCAGGATAGGTTCCTATCAACTTCTTTTGGCATTCCAAATAATCAGATTCCCAAATATCATCTGCATCCAGAAAAGCAATATAATCATATTTAGCATGCATAATACCATAGTTACGTGCTGCTGATACACCTTCGTTTTCTTTTGTATAAATATGAATTCGTTCATCCTGAAAACTAGAAGCCACTTCCAAACTATTATCTGTCGATGAATCATTCACCACGATTACTTCATAATCACAATATGTTTGATTCAGAACTGACTTCAGTGTTTCTGCAATATAATCAGCCTTGTTATATAGAGGAATAATAATAGAGAACATTATCTTTTTAATAAATTAAGTTTCTGACTCTTATATATAATGAGCAAAAATATAATCGGAAAATTTATATATAATCCCACTGTTAATGATACGAAAGAAGCCAATACCCAGATACCAACAAAAACCATGTTGAACTTTCTATATGAAGGCAATAATTTGCACATTGAAATTATCAGCCATAGATATCCCAATATACCTAACAAACCACGTTCAATCAACAAATAAAATAATTGAGACTCCGCACCTGCAAGTTCCGGGATTGATATATCTGTCATTAAATAATAAATCATACTCAAGCCACCACCAAATATAGGGTTTTGTAAAAACAGAAAAAGAGAAATATCTAATTGTCTCATTCTCATATCCATAGAGCTTCCACCAACATCATAATTACCCGTAAAATCAAATATGGAATGATATACATTTAATATATAATCAGAAAACGGCAAGACCATGATTAAAAAGATAGAAAAAGCGATTAATAGAGTTTTAGGCTTTCTTATATAGTCAAATTGCAACAATCCAAATACTAATGCAAGAATAGTGGCACGTGAATTAGCAAGAAAAACACCGATAAGAAGCAAACACAAAGTCTTAATATAAGATTTCCTTGATATAAATACTCCTTCATATTTACTATAGAAGAAGGTAAGAAAATAAAAGAATACAACGCACGCATCTCCAAATGTTATGGGAAAATGAAAAAATGAATTATATCGCCCATATCCATATCGGATATCATTGGTATGATCTACCCAAAAAGATAAATCAGTCTGAGATTGCAGCCAATATAGAATTATATTATAATTTAATAGAAACTCTATAATTCCATATATACATAACACCCAAAACACTTTCAAATAAAGATTTACAATTAATTTAATATCGTTCTTTGTTCGCAAAAAATAGATAAATGCAAGTGGCAAAAGTATTTCATTTGATATTGTTTTCCACAACACATACAATGAAGTCCGTTCCGTTCCATACAAAGCAATTAATAACAACAATATAAAATTACCAAACAAAGGTAAAAACAATGGATTGCAGAATATAGCTTTCCTTGCATCTTTCCGACCAAGAATATACCCGTATATAACAAAATTTATCGCATCACAAAGACCAATATACGTACCCCCTATTCTTACAACAGGAAGCATTGTAAAAAACAAAGACAATGGTATTATATAAAGAACAGCCTTCTTTTTATATCTTATAAAAAAAATAATAAAGAGCAGAAAAATAAGCTGAGTAATTATCATCTATCCATTTTTTAGATTCCACACCATGATTCAGGAAAAATATCAGGAGTAAATGTATTATACCACTTTGAGGGATAAATCACCATATTAGTTTTTTTATTTAATCGTGCCGCCCAATAACTAAAAGTACTATTGGCTATAATGTTGTATTTGCAGGAAGACATCAAATACATGTCATAGATGCTGGATTCTCCTGTATTCCAATTCACATAAACAGCATTGGGTATATCCAAATGAGTTTGTACCCAGCTAATATCATCAGAAAAAACATAGAAGACAGCATCATTTACTTTCTCTGTTATTATTCTTATGGCATCATGATAATATTTCTGCGTACAAATATTTCCAAATATAACCAAATTTTGTTTGGTCATGTAGTCACCTCTTCTTATATGCACGCCAACACTATTTGAGTTTTGAATATCCTTCAGCAATGATTGGTTCTTTTCCGACAAAAGAAGATGTTTAAAATCAATAGTATTTTCGTCATAATACTTTTTGTCTAAAAAATATCCAGCTTGAAACAAATGATTAGGATATTGATACTCTACAGAACCTACTACATATATTTTCCAATGGTATAATTTTGATAAAATGGTTTTAAACAGAATTATCCAAAACCTACTACATTTTTTCAAATCATCAGTTTTAAAATATTTATCTAATTCAAATCCATTATGGCTCACATTATACCAAGCATCATTGTAGAAATAAAAGGTTTCATCCTTTCTTGAAAGGTATTTATAAAATGCATACTGAAAGAGTTGATTACCCAGTCCTCCTTTGAACACTACTATTTTCATAAATAAACTATTTAAATATTCTTACTATTTTAACCATTATTGCAAGCCCCTTTTTTACTAAAAATCTTATCCAATGATTATTAAATAAAAAAAGAGCGTTTTCAATAAATTCTTCTCCCAAACAGGATAAACACTGATAATCATTGACAATATAAGCTGGGAGTAGATCTTTAAGCACTTTTTCGCGTTCTTCTTTTATCCGGTTGTTATCACTGCTGGCTCCTCTGGGATTACATATCACAATAACATTGTTATACGCAGCCACACTATGCCCACCTAAAACGATTGATTGTAAATAGAATTTCCAGTCTGATACTATTTTTAAAGATGTATCATAATAATACTTTTTTAATAAAGAGGCCCTTATAAAGCAACTTTGATGAGGTATGGTAGTTATATAAAAATGCAGAAGATTATATCTTCGAGGTAATACACTGCGTGATACTATTTTATTATGTTCATTAACATGTAAATCCTGACCAACTATTATATCTGCCACATGATTAAAGTCCATGACCTGTTTCAATATAGATGAGGAACAAAATTTATCACCTGCATTGATAAAATTACAATATTCTCCATGCGAATAAGCAATTCCTTTATTCATCGCATCATAAATTCCCTTATCCGACTCACTCACCCAATAAGCGATTTTATCCGCATACTTTTTTATTACATTAACCGTTCCATCCGTACTTCCACCGTCAATGATGATATACTCAATATTCAGATAAGTTTGGTTAATGACGGAAAGAATGGTTTGTTCAATTGTTAAAACTGCATTATAAGAAACAGTTATGACAGAAATTAGGGGATAATTCATATTGTTTTTCATTTCACTTCAGCCAAATTCCTTTAGCCGTACCATTTATCATCTTCAATATCTGCACTCTTCCAATAAAGGCCTGCAAAATAAATACCGTAGTAGGAACTATCAGTATACCTTCTATACCATAATACTTACAACAATACTTCATCAACGGAATAGAAACCAAAGCAAATGACAAATAAATGATTAGTTGCAAACGTATTTTGCTCGTTCCATTAATAAGAAACATATACATATTTCCTCCCGTCTGACATAATACATATATTGCCATACAAAATGATAATGAAAAAGATACAGCTACAGAATCACCAATCCAAAATTTATATAAGAGATCAGAACTCAGTACCATTAAAACTAAAATAGGAATACATAACAACCATAATTTCTCCAGTTTTTCT
>OHDD01001157.1_pt1 | contig 11501 bp, 10 predicted proteins | sample 1566941 | NCBI WGS metagenome assembly OHDD01 (sample SAMEA3879580, study PRJEB24766) | human gut metagenome | biome: human-associated habitat; feature: feces | place: USA | collected 1985/1987 | reverse complement strand
CTCCCTCCATACGTCGAACCCCTCCTTGACGCTTCCGTACCGGGGATTTTCGAGAATATCGCGGAATACGTAACAGAAATAGGCGTTGCACGAAGTCGCTATGGCAAAACGCAGGTCCGCAGGCGACGTATGGGCGTGACACCTCATCTTGAGCCGTCCGACCTGATAACCCTCGTGACAGGGATAACGCATGGAAGGAGTCAGCACACCCTCCTGCATCCCGATCAGGCCCTGAACCAGTTTGAAGGTCGAACCGGGCGGATAACGGCCGCTTACGGCACGGTTGAACAGCGGCTGCCGTTTGTTATAGAGCAGCTCCATATAGTGATTGCCCCGCTGCCGTCCCACCAGTTCATCGGGATCGTATGTGGGCGAGGAAACCATCATCAGAATCTCGCCCGTCGAAGGTTCGATCGCCACGGCAGCCCCGACTTTGCCGGCCATCAGCTCCTCGGCGAAGAGCTGCAACCGCGCGTCGATCGTGCAGACGATCGACTTGCCGGGTACGGGCAGCGAATCGAAACGACCGTCCATATACGAACCCTTGATCGCTCCGTGCGTATCCACCTCGGAGATCTTCACCCCCTTCTTACCGCGCAGCTCCGGCTCGTAGGCCGACTCCACGCCGCTGATTCCGACGTATTCGCCCGCCTGATACGAAGGATAACGCCGCAACATTTCGGAATTGACCTCCCCCACATATCCCAGCAGGTTTCCCCCTACTTTACGAGGGTATTGCCGGGCAGTCCGGTAAACGGTATAGAAGCCGGCGAAGTTACACTCGTCGAAACGAAGTTTGTCCTCCTTGGACATATAGTTCATCACCATACGGGGCGCACGCGGACGCACACGGGCATTGGCCAGCTCCCTCACAAGCCCTTCGCGCGAAAGCCCCGTAACCTGACAGAAAAGCGTCGTATCGAACCCCTCCCGATCCATCTCGCGATAGATCACCATCAAGTCATAACACTCGCGACTCTGTACCAGATATTCGCCGTTGCGGTCGAACACCTCGCCACGGGACGGATACTGAACTTCGTAGCGCAACGCATTGCCCCGGGCCAGCTCCTCATATTTGCTGTCGATGAGCTGAATATAAGCAAGCCGCGCGGCGATTACGCCGAAAACGATCAGCACGACCACCTGCAGCACCCGCATCCGGGCAACCCCTTCCCCACCGTAACTCATAGCCGAACCGTCAGTTTAGTGGTGAACAGCCGCGCAAGCAGCCAGATGAAGCCCACCGTAACAGCACTGCTCACGACCAGTCGGACGAGCGTATGGAACAACTGCGCCCAAGACAGGGACTCCAACATGAAAAACAGGAAGTGGTGTACCACGACCATCGCTGCCAGGTAGCGCAGAAATCCGCCCTGCCCCAACCGGATCGAAGAAGGAATACCACCCTCCCGAATCCCCTCCTTACCGCAGACAGACTGCAGAAGCGGCCGGCGCAGCATAGCGACCGGAAGCGTAGCGATCGTATTGATCCCCGCTGCCCCCATCGCCCAATCCATCGCAACGGACATCGACAAAGCCAGAAAAAGCACTGCAACCGGCGGAGCGTCGATCGGCAGCAGGACAATGAAGCCGATATAGACCAAAGGGCAGAGGTAGATACTGATCGACAGGTTGTCGAACAGAAAAATCTGCAACAGGGCCAAAATAAGGAATAAGACGATATAGGGAACAGTCCGGTACATATTTATCTTCTGTTTTGCCGCTCGGCTTCGGCTTCGAGCTCCTGCACATCTTCGATATCCCGGTTGCGCACCAGGATAACATCCGTCAGTTGCGACACATCCACCGCCAGCCGGATCACCACGTCGTAAGCCATCTGGGTATCGGCCAGCGAAAAACTCTCCACATAGCCGATCAGCACGTCAGCCGGAAAATACTGCGAAAAACCGGAGGAAACCACCTCTTCCCCCTCCGTAACGCGGGCATATTTGGACAATTCCTTCATGCGGACGTGGTAGCGATCGTCACCCGCCCAGTAGATCGAGCCGAAATAGTCGTCGCCGGCGAGCTTGCCGCTGGCATTGAACGACGTATTGAGAATCGACACCGCCACCGCATGACGGTCGGAACTGGCGGCCACGTAGCCGACCATGGCCCCTTCCGGAGAGAGCACGCCCATCCCCTTCTCGACGCCGTCGCGTTCGCCCCGGTCCAGCACGATGAAGTTACGGTTCTTGTTGATCGAATTGGAAATCACCCGGGCGACGGTCAGCTCGTAGGGCTTCTCTCCCATATCGTGCAGCAGGTCCGTACGCACCGAATCGGCCGCCGACCTCCGGTAAAAAGCCAACTCCTCCTCGAGTACGGCGACACGCTCCAGCAGGCGTTCGTTTTCGCGCCCCAGGGTAAAATAGGAGCGAATGTCTGCGAAGATGCCGTTCACCCCGCCAACCACCTGGTTCGAGCGGGTGAGCAGCTTGGCCTGCGTATAATTCGAAGAGTGCGCATAATACCCGATGGCGATCGCTTCGAATACGACGAACAAGACCGCCACGTAGATTCTGCGCAGGAATTCGATCAGTTTATACACGGCTCACGGGAAAGCTTCCGCAGCTTCGTTATTTCATCAGGAACGAGAAACGGTTGATATTCTTCAGCGCGATACCCGTACCGCGCGCAATAGCACGCAAGGGATCCTCGGCCACGTGGAACGGAATACCCGTCTTGGCATTCAGACGCTTGTCCAGCCCCTTGATAAGCGCACCGCCGCCGGCCAGGTAGATGCCGTTCTTCACGATGTCGGCATACAGCTCCGGCGGCATGGTTTCGAGCACCTTCATCAGCGCCGCATCCAGCTTGACGAGCGACTTCTCCAGTGCATAGGCGATTTCACCGTAGCTGAGCGACACGGTCTGCGGCAGGGCGGTAAGCATATTAGGACCCGTTACCACGTAATCCTCGGGCTCTTCGTCCAGCTCGGTGAGCGCCGCACCGATCGAACACTTGATCGCCTCGGCCGTGCGTTCGCCGATACGGATGTTGTGCTGCTGGCGCACGTAACTCTGAATATCGTTGGTAAAGACATCGCCCGCGACATTGATCGACTCGGAGCAAACGATGCCGCCGAGCGAAATGCAGGCGATCTCGGTAGTACCGCCGCCTATGTCGATCACCATGTTGCCCTCCGGTGCTTCGACATCCAGACCGGCACCCAGCGCCGCAGCCATCGGTTCGTAAATCATATAGACCTCACGCCCCCCGGCATGTTCGGCGGAATCCCGCACGGCACGGATCTCGACATTGGTCGAGCCGGAAGGAATGCAGATCACCATGCGGATCGAGGGAGCGAAGAGATTGCCCGAAGTCTTGACTTTCTTGATCATGCCGCGCAGCATCAACTCCGTAGCGTTGAAATCGGCGATCACGCCGTCCTTCAGCGGACGGATCGTCTTGATGTTCGGATTGGTCTTCTCGTGCATCTGGCGGGCCTGCGTACCGATAGCCACCAGTTTACCGGTGTGTACGTCCAACGCCACGATGGAAGGCTCGTCCACCACGACCTTCCCGTTGTGAATAATCAAAGTATTGGCCGTACCCAAGTCGATAGCCAGCTCCTGTGTCAGTGAAAAAAGTCCCATAGTACTCTGCTTTCCTCTCTCTATATTATAATCTATTAATTTCTGATAATCAAAATATTGACTTTCTTTCCCAGAAGCCTTCGCCTGCCCGTGAAATCCGTGTCAATACATCAGGAACAAAGGTAATGAAAATGAAAGCAGAATAAAACAAATTCGTTTGTTTTTTCTGCCGAGTGCGTCTTACCCTCTACAAAGGTAGGGAAAAGAAGGATAATTATGTGTCCTTTCCCGTTTTTTATTTACTTTTGTAGAAAAGAAAATTTTATTCCGAAAACTTATGGACCACAAGATAGGCAGCGGCGCCAGATGCGCCATGATCGGATACGGAAGCTGGGCCACGGCGCTCGCCAAGGTATTGACCGAAAACGAACCCTCGATAGGTTGGTACGTCCGCAATCCGGAGGTGCTCGAAAGCCTGCGCGACAAGGGTCGCAATCCCCGCTATTTGAGCAACGTACGGTTCGACCGCACGCGCATAAACCCCTCGGACGATCTCGACCGGGTGGTTTCCGAGGCCGACATCGTCATCCTGGCCAGCCCCTCGGCCTACCTGAAAAAGACGCTCGAAACGCTGACCGTTCCGCTCAAGGAGAAATTCGTCATCTCGGCCATCAAAGGCATCGTCCCGGACGACTACACCACCGTCGTGGAGTATATGCACGACCATTACGACCTCTCTTTCAAGCAACTGGGCATCATCACCGGTCCCTCCCATGCCGAAGAGGTTTCGCTCGAACGGCTCTCCTACCTTACGGTGGTTTGCACCGATCCGGAAAATTCGCATACGATCGGACACAAATTCGCCACCGAATATATCAAACTCTCCTATTCGACCGACCTGTACGGCATCGAATATGCTACTATCTTAAAAAACATCTACGCCGTAGCCGTCGGCATGGCTGTCGGATTGGGTTACGGGGACAATTTCCTCGCGGTGCTGATCTCCAACAGTGCGATGGAAATGGCCCGGTTCCTGCGGGAAAGCTACCCCGACCAGCGCGAAACCCGCGCCTCGGCCTACCTGGGCGACCTGCTGGTGACCTGCTATTCCGTTTACAGCCGCAACCGCAAACTGGGCCTGCTGATCGGGCACGGCTGCACGGTCCGCGATGCTTTGGACGAAATGACCCAGGTGGCCGAAGGCTATTTCGCCGCCGACTGCATCCGTCACATCAACGCCCGCCACAAGGTGCAGATGCCCATTGCCGATATGGTCTATGAAGTCCTTTACAAAGGGGTTCCTGTTCGGGAAGCCATGCAGGAGCTTACGACAAAACTGATTTAACACCAATACAGTCATGAAAACCCTGTCGTTCGATCCCATTCGCGCCGATGTCGCAATCACCGAGAAGGAAAAATCCGCAGCCCTGCACGCCAACGCGCTGCTGCACAACGGCCAAGGTGCCGGCAACGATTTCCTGGGCTGGGTGGGGCTTCCCTCCGCCCTCGGCGAAGAGGAGTTGCAGGCGATCGAAACCGAAGCCGCCCGTCTGCGCGACCTGGCGGAGGTGATCCTCTGCATCGGCATCGGCGGATCCTACCTGGGTGCACGCGCCGTCTATGAGGCGTTGAGCGACCCGTTCAACCTGCTGCACGAACATCCGGCGAAACCCATTCTGCTTTTCGCCGGACAGAACCTATCGGAAGACTATCTGGCCCGTCTGCTCGCAGCCGTCGAAAACCGGTCGATCGCGGCCATCGTGATCTCCAAGTCGGGCACCACGACCGAGCCGGCCATTGCCTTCCGGCTGATCCGCGACGAAATCGAACACCGCTACGGACGCAAGGAGGCGGCCCGGCGCATCGTCGCCGTTACGGACCGCAGCCGGGGGGCGTTGAAAACCCTCGCGGACCGCGAAGGCTACCGCACTTTCGTCATTCCGGACGATGTGGGCGGACGTTACTCGGTTCTGACCCCGGTGGGTCTGCTGCCGCTCGCGGCGGCGGGAATCGACATTCGCTCCCTACTGGCCGGTGCATGCGAAATGGAACGGGCGACGGCCGACGGAGTCCCGTTCGACGAAAATCCCGCAGCCCGTTATGCCGCCGTACGGAATATCCTCTACCAGCAGGGATTCATGATCGAAATACTCGCCTCCTACGAACCGCAATTACAATATCTGGCCGAATGGTGGAAACAGCTCTTCGGCGAGAGCGAAGGCAAGCAAGGAAGGGGAATCTTCCCGGCCAGCGTCACCTTCACGGCCGACCTGCACTCGATGGGACAATACATTCAGGAGGGAGAGCGGACGCTGTTCGAAACGGTCGTCTCCGTCGCCGCCCCGGAGCACCGGGTGAAGATCGGCAGCGACCCGGACAACCTCGACGGACTCAACTTCCTGACAGGCAAGCGCCTTTCGGAAATCAACCATACGGCCGAACTGGGCGTGAGCCTGGCCCATGCAGACGGGGGCGTCCCCAACCTGCGGATCGAAATTCCCCGCATCGACGCCCGCAGCCTCGGCACCCTGATCTATTTCTTCGAAAAAGCATGCGGCATCAGCGGTTACCTGCTGGGAGTGAACCCCTTCGACCAACCGGGAGTCGAGGCTTATAAAAAGAATATGTTCGCCCTGCTGGGCAAGCCCGGCTACGAAGAGGAGGCCGAAAAACTACGCCGGAAACTGTAATCCCCTCGGCTGCTGCGACCGGCGAACACAAGAGGATCCGACATTCAGACCGAATAAAACAGGAGTAAAAATCTTTGTGATTTTTACTCCTGTTTTTTGTAAAACGACAACTATCCAATCAAAAGTCCATTGCCGGAAACCACCTCCTACTCAAGACATTTTTTTAGAATAATTCCAAATGCCGCAATCCAAAGACAAACACCGAAAAATATATACCAGTACGGATGCGGGGCACACAACTCTTGGGCCCAATCTCCCTGTTTTTTATAATATCCATATTGAGAATAGAACATCAAAAAAAACATGATTCCAAAAAGGTACAAGAAAAAATCATCGTGCTGATTTTCCGATTCAAATCGCTTGTTATAATAAAATAAAATAAAATAAGGACTGCATTGCACAGTCCTTATTTTGTCGAATATGAATCCCGTATGACTTACAGAATCCGTACGCCTTCGGCGCTGCGTACCATCACAGAGTTGATGACCTCATCCGGAATGATGCCGTAAACGAATGTCAGCTTGTAAGTGCTGTCGTCCGCAGCCGTCATTACCATCGTTTCGCCGACACCGCTCATCTCCCCGGTTTCTTGATTGAGCTGGCCGAAAAGCCAGTCCACACCGGATACGGTATAGTCGTATGCCCAATTCTCGCCGTCGGAATATTTACCGGTAAGTTTCTTGGAAGTTTCGTCGAAAGTATAGGTACCCGTCATCTTCACGAACCCGTTCGAGCTGACGTCCTGATACATTTCGAAATTCTTCTCCTCGTCGAAAACGATATAAACCTCCTTCGGGAAATTCGTATCGTCGCCGCCTACCTCCCATTTGGTCATATGCCAGCCGTAAACATCGACAGGCTTGGGATCAGGAGGGGTAGGAGGAGTAGTTTCCTCGTTGTCACTGCAACCGACCAGCGCCACTCCGAAAAGCGCCACTGCCAATAAACTAATCAATCTTTTCATATTTCAATTATCAGGTTATACCCGTCTGAAACCGGACAGAATCAATTTCACAACACGCAAATATAATCAATCGAACGCTATTTCCAAAATTTTCACGTCGGAAATCCGAAAAAAGCCGGAAAGGAGGCCCGTTTTCATCGAAATTATCGCAGCGCTCCGCCCGACATCGGACTTACAGCACATCCACCAGGCCGTGTCTGACGGCATAAACCACCAGGCTCGCCGTATTTTTACATCCGGTCTTCTCCAGAATATTGGCCCGGTGCTTGTCCACCGTGCGCTTCGAAATGAACAGTTCGTCGGCGATCTCCTGGTTCGACAGCCCGCGGCACACGCAGACCAGAATCTCGATCTCCCGGGTCGAAAGGCGCTCGTCGGATCCTTCGTACCCGGACACTGCGGTCTGCATCCGGCTGGCGAGCGCAGCACCTCCTCGCAGAAATAGGTGCCTCCGGCCGCCACCGTTTCGATCGCCCGCAACACTTCGTCCATCGGGGAATCCTTCATCAGAAACCCCTTGGCCCCGGCCTGAACCATCCGCGAGTAGTAATTCTCATCCCCGAACATCGAAAGGGTAATGACCTTGAGTCCGGGCTCCAGAGCCAACGCTTTCTCCGTCGTTTCCGCCCCGTTCATACCGGGCATGGCGAAGTCCATGAAGACCACGTCGGCCTCCGTCGCGGGCAGCATCGCCAGAAATTCCTCTCCGGTCGAAGCCTCTCCCACGACCCGAATTCCGTCGTACCGGTCGAGCAGTCCCCGCATCCCGCTGCGGAACAGCGAGTGATCGTCCACCAATATAATTCTGCAAAGTTCCATCGTTACAGTTTTTCCGCCGACTCAGCCTGGGTGCTGACCCGGATTTTCGCCTGCATACCGACGCCTTTGGCACTCGTGATGTCGAACCGCCCGTTCAGGGAGTTGATACGCGAAGCGATGTTCGACAACCCCATGCCGCAATCGGTCACGGCGGCAGGGTTGAACCCGCGTCCGTTGTCCGTATAGTCGAGCGCGAGCGTATCGCCGCTCTTGGAGAGCGAAAGGTTGATCTCCGTACACCCCGAATGTTTGAGCGAATTATTCACCAGTTCGCAAACGACACGATAGAGAATCACCTCGACGTCGGTATCATAGCGCTCCGAGCGAAGGTTGGTCGTGAAACGGATCTTCACGTCGTGCATCGCAGCGCTCTTGTCGATGAAGTTCTGCACGCCGCGCGCCAGTCCGAAATCGTTGAGCACATGCGGCGAAAGGTTGTTCGAAATTTCCCGCAGCGAGCGGATCGCCTCGTCGATCACATAAGTCGTATTACCGATGATCTCCTGCTGATCGGCCGGCAGCGACTCCCGTTGCAGGGCCGACAGCGACATACGGGCCGACGAGAGCAACGGCCCCAGCCCGTCGTGCAAATCCTTCGCGAAACGCGACCGCGATTTCTCCTCGGTGCGCAGCACGGCCGTCAGGATGCGCTTGTTGAGCAACTGCCGCTGGCGGTTGAGCCGGGCGATGTACTTGAAAAGCTTATGGGCATACATCACGCCGATCGACATACTGATCGAAATGACCAGTCCCAACCAGACGAACACCTCATAAGGCAGCGTCTGACCGTTGGCACGCAGGAATTGCACGACCCGTTCGACGGAAAGGAGCGTAAATCCGATGGTGAACAGAATCCAGATCGAATTGTACTTGGTCGTACGGATCAAACGGATGGCGAACAGAGTCGCGATCGTCTGGATGACGATGGCCACGATGAGTAAAATTTTGATCAGCATATTGAATATTCCGCTAAAATTCGAATTCTTCCGCTCCGACGCACCGGCCCGAACCGCTTCCCGTCTTCACGAATACAAATATAGGAAAAGACGGGAGTAATTGAAAATTTATTTTCGGACAGCCGGTTCAAACACCCTCTATTCACCTCGAAACGAACGAAAATCGCCTCGGCACATTCCTGCGACTCCGGCAATTCCGACTTCGGACCGAAATCCGGAATTACGCCCCGGGCAGCTTCCGCCGCAAAACAGGATCGCCCAATCTCCGGCACCAGCCTCCGGTCCGATAAATCCTATCCGAGTATCCGCTCCAGCGGAGCCATCTGCGCATAGTCGGTCATATCCGTCTGCACGGGAACCACCGAAACATAGCCGTTCGCCAATGCCCACTCGTCCGTATCGGTCGATTCGGGTTCGCTATTGACGAACGCACCCGTCAGCCAGAAATACTCCCGGCCCCGAGGATCGTGGCGACGGAAAAACTCCTCGCGCCAATACCCTTTGTTCTGGCGGCACACCCGAATACCCTTCACCGCTTCGGGCCGTCCCTTGGGTATATTGACATTCAAACAGAACGGCGTGGGGGGATTGGCCTCGACCACCGCACGCACGATGCGCTCGCTGTAAATCTTCGCGGCTTCGAAATCCGCCTCCAGACTGTGATCGTCCAGCGAAAGCCCGATGGCAGGACAACCGTAGAAACTGCTCTCGATCGCACCGCCCATCGTACCCGAATAGAGGATATTGGCCGCCGAATTCGAGCCGTGATTGATCCCCGAAAGCGCCAGATCGACCTTGCGGCCCTTGAGAAAGTAGTCGAAAGCGATCTTCACGCAATCGACCGGGGTTCCCGAAAAAGCATAAACCTCCACACCGTCGCCTTTCGACACTTCGCGCAGGAAAAGCGGATTATTGATCGTTATCGCCTGACTCATACCGCTCTGCGGCGTTTCGGGGGCAATGGCGACCACCCGGCCGAACTTGCGTGCGACCTCAAGGAGCGCCTGAATACCTCTTGAATTGTAACCGTCGTCGTTGGTGACGAATACCAACTTCTCTTTCATCATATTTTTCTCCGATTTTAGTGACAAATATACGAAAAGGCGGGCGACATTCGTCGAACTCGTTCGAAAAGAATGTCCGAACCGCCTCCCATATTCCATACAACATACATACTTCCTTCCCTGCACCCGGGAAATTCCCCGCATGCCGATCCCGTCGGAAAATTCCATTGTAAACAAAAAGGATCGGGGCAGGGAGTTGCAGACTAACCGCAAACCATGTGCCTCAAAGTTCGAGAGCCATCCATACGCACCGCCCGTCGAAGCAATCCGCACCTCCCGACACGATTCAAGATGAAACCCGTTCACCTCCCACACCCGCCGCAGCCGGCATCGCCGCACAATCGGTCCGGCTGCGGAGTCATCTATTTTTTAGACAGCCGATTGCCCGTTTGGGAAAAAGTTTCTATATTTGCGGACCGTATCAACCTCTTATATTGGGTGCGAAGCCACGACCGGGAACATCAATCCGTTGATTTTCGGAGGATTGCAGAGTAAGATCCCTGCATGGTAGGCAAACACAGCGATAATGTTGAACGCAGAAATCATCAAAAAAATTGTTGCAACAATGAACAAGGATGCAGTAATCCGGCTCGTCAACGAGCAGATGTGGACCAAGACGGATGTTCCGTCGTTCCAGGCCGGTGATACGATCACCGTTACGTACAAGATCGTCGAGGGTAACAAGGAGCGCCTGCAGAGCTTCCGCGGCGTAGTTATCCAGATCAAGGGTACGGGCAAGACCAAGATGTTCACGATCCGCAAGATCTCCAACGGCATCGGCGTCGAGCGTATCTTCCCCCTCTATTCGCCCCACATCGAGAGCATCGAGGTAAACAAGCAGGGCGTGGTTCGTCGCGCACGCATCTACTACCTGCGCAACCTGACGGGTAAGAAAGCCCGTATCAAGGAGAAGAGAGCCGCTTCTACGAAGTAGATCCTTCCGCCTGCAAGAAAAAAGCCTCCGTTCGAACGGAGGCTTTTTTCTTTAACACGAATCTTCACAACGCCGATACCCGCACCAGCTAAAAAAACGCTATTCCGGCCGGGCAAACATCTCGTCCGTCACCGGGTAGTCGATTTCGAAACCCCGGATAATAACTTTTCCCAACTTCCGACAGACAAGACAAAGATCGAGTTGCGGCCCGCCTTCCCGCGACCGACCGAAGAGCCACATATCCCTGCCAATACCCGGCCGTCGGCCGTCCGCACTACGGACGATCCCGAAACGCTCCGAATAAATTCGTTGCCTCCGAAAAACAAAAAGGTTGCAAACGAATATCGTTTGCAACCCAGCCGACCTCCCGGTCGTTTGCGGAGAGAGAGGGTTTTGAACCTACAACTCTAACCGCTTATATTTCAGCTACTTCGCTTTCAAAATTTCAAATAGGTAACGAAACAGTAACGATTTTCAGATGTTGGGCTTGTCCAACTTTGACCGCTGTTTGTCTGCCTAACTTTCGGGTTCAAAG
>OHDD01001155.1_pt1 | contig 11541 bp, 9 predicted proteins | sample 1566941 | NCBI WGS metagenome assembly OHDD01 (sample SAMEA3879580, study PRJEB24766) | human gut metagenome | biome: human-associated habitat; feature: feces | place: USA | collected 1985/1987 | reverse complement strand
TTTGCGGCGAGCTTTGCTCGTCCGCTGTGAGTGTTTCGGGGGCTGCGACCCCGAAACTTTAACTTGCAATGAAATATTATGCGTTTCCTTATCTCTTGTAAAAGTCATTTTTTCTCACCATAAGCTAAACTTTCTCATCTGTATTGTCACTGTTTTCAACGCATCGCCCACATCGGCTCACAAATCGCTTGTGTGGGTTTTCCCTTTGGCTTTGCTAAACTTACCCGACTGAAAACTAAAGCCCACAGATCGCCACACGTTCGCTGATTTGGCTTTTACAGTAGCTTTGAAATGTTGACAGTAAAACTTGCTTTGATTTCTACCGTCACATCTTGTAAAGCAAGGTTTTGCAGGACTTTTCATACTTTCAAGGTCAGCCTGTTGACAGTAACTTCGCTAGTGTTTTTACTGTCACTGCTGTCACGCTTACGGTCGTAATGAAGAATTATCAGCCTGCAGTTTCTAGTTCGCTTGTACTGAAAATCTATCCCGTACTTTCTGAGTGTGTAGCCGTTCTGAACCAGATCTCTTGTAACTCTGTTGGGATAAAATGTTTCATCAGAAACACTTTTCAGTTTCTCTATAAGTTCTGACGCCGTACCTGAAAAATCAACTTTCTTTTTCCTTAAATTCCCTACCCTTTTTTCTTTAAACATTTCTCTAAAAATCTTTTTTTTTAAACATTTCTCTAAAAATCTTTTTCTAAAAACATTTCCTCAAAATTACTCTTCTCTTTTTCTGAAATTTCCATGATAAAACACTGTTTTGTAAGAATATTGTAAGGTCAATGATTTATATTAGTATTAAAGAAAAGAACTATGTCATGGCCGAAGAATAAAGGTATACATCGGCATGGTAAACAAAAAAGGGGAACGGCAGTGTGTTCTGCTGGAAAAGAGGTAAGTATGGAGAAAAAGAGAAATAGACAGAAAAGAATTAGTAAAAAAATCAGTAAAAAAAGAAATATTGCTGCAGCATTTATACTGGCTGGCATGATAGCAGTTATAGTTATGGTGGCAGTTGCAGTCAGGACAAAAAATGGGCATATTACAGGATTTATTCAGAGAGCTGATTATATGAAGGGTGAAATAGAAGCTGTAAGCAGTGTGGATGCTGTTTATGATGAAGATACTGTATGGCAGACAGAAGAACAGATGTTATTAAAAGAAAGCATGATTGAGCAGACAGAAATATATGAGAAAGAAAATAATGAAAATGCAGAAGAGGAAAAGACTGGTGCAGGAACTGTTAAAGCAGCTGAGATAGAGGAATCGCTTGAAAAAGAGAAATTAGGTGAAAAAGAGACAGTTAAAGCAGCTGCTGCAAGGAGTAAGTCATATAAGAAGCTGGATGTTAAGTGTGTGCTTCAGAATCCTGAACTGCCAACAGGGTGCGAGATAACAGCATTAACAATAGTACTTAACTATCTTGGTTATGATGTAGACAAGCTTACACTGGCTGATAACTTCCTTGATAAGGGAAGGGTAGGTGAAACATCACCATACAAGGCATTTGTAGGTAATCCAAGAGATGAGGATGCATGTGGGGCATTTGCACCGGTAATTGTGAATTCTGCAAAAAGATATCTATACAGCGAGAATTCGGATATGAATGTTTATAATGTTACAGGAGCTGATTATAGTGAGCTTGTTGACTATGTAGATAATGGACATCCTGTGTTGGTATGGGAAACAATGTGGATGTCAAAGCCACATATAGCAGCTGAGTGGAATGTTGATGGAGAAACAATAGTGTGGAAATCACATGAGCATGCCATGGTGCTTATTGGTTATACAGCTGATACATATATTATGGCTGATCCGCTAAGAGGTATCTATGAATATGATAAAGAAGTTGTAGAAGAAAGATACAAGGATATGGGAAGACAGGCGATAGTTATATATTAGAATAAATCATCACACAAAGGGGATACTTCCATTATGGAGGTGATTAATGTGTACCCAGAGTATGATGGTGAAGGTTATGATTGTGAAGGTTATGATGGAACAGATATACACAAGTATACATTTCCTCACAGAAAAACTTATGATGTTGAGGCAGATAAAGCTTCTGACAGTGGTCAAGATGTGTATACAGATGAGATGAGATTTAATTCCCTGGCAGATTATGAGGATTTTCTTATATGGGGGACGGATTACCGTGACCAGTATTTCTAAATAATCTAAAAGATTTATTAATCTTTCAGGCATTGATTGACGTGAGTTTTAAATATGTTATATGATAAGCGAAAGCAGTATTTGTTGTGTACAGATATATGCTTTCGTTTTTATGCTGCTATATTTTTATAACAGAAGCCTCAGACTTAACAAGATAGGGAGATAGTGCCAGTGTACGGATATGTTGTAGTAAACAAGCCAGAGCTTAAGATTAAAGAATATGATGTATACCGTTCATATTATTGTGGACTATGTGATGAACTTAAAGAGCGGTATGGGGTTAACGGACAGTTATGCATAAGCTATGATATGACATTTCTTCTTCTGCTTCTTACTGGCTTATACGAGCCGGAAACAAGAAAGTATGAGACAAGATGCATAGCACATCCACTACACAGACATCCAGTCAGCAGGAATGATATATCAGGCTATGTGGCAGATATGAATGTGCTTATGACATATTACAAATGCATAGACGACTGGAATGATGAAAAGAAAGTCACAAGGAAGGTGCTTGCAGATACATTGTCAGGCAAAGTAAAGCGTATAGAGGCAGCATATCCTGAAAAAGCTGATATTATAAGAAAAGCACTGGATAAAATAAACGGGCTTGAAAAGGCAGGCGAGGGAAATGTTGATATGCCTGCGGAGCAGTTTGGGATTATAATGTCACAGATATTGCTTATGAAAGATGATGAGTGGAAAGATACACTTATCAAGACAGGCGGCGCACTTGGAAGGTTCATATATATATTAGATGCATATGAGGATCTTGAAGAGGATAATAAAAAGGGCAGATATAATGGACTCAGGGCGTATTCACAAAGACCTGATTATGATGCCTTTGTTGAAAATATATTAAAATCACTTATGGCACAGTGTGCAGCAGCCTTTGAGAGGCTTCCTGTCATAGAAAATGCTAATCTTTTACGAAACATAATATATTCAGGAGTATGGACAAGATTCGAGCTGTGCAGGAATAAAAGAGAATTGAAAACAAAAAATGAAAGTCAAAGTGAAAATCCTGGTAAAACGTATTAACTAAGCTTAGTTAACTATGGCAGAGGATAGACTATATAACATATATATTGGAGGAATTATGACTGATCCGTATTCAGTATTGGGAGTGTCAAGGGATGCTTCGGACGAAGAAATAAAAAAGGCATACAGAACATTAAGCAGAAAATATCATCCGGATGCCAACATCAATAATCCAAACAAGGATAAGGCTGAGGAAATGTTTAAGACTGTACAGCAGGCATATAACCAGATAATGAAAGAAAAGGAAGGTGGCTATACATCATCCTACAGTCAGAATCGCGGCGGTACAGGAAGTTATGGCTATGATGGTGATTATCAGAATAACAACCAGAATGGCGGTTACGGTAACTTTGGTGGGGATTTCTGGGGATATGGACCATTTGGTTTTGGCGGATATTATGGAGGAGGCGGAAATGCCAATGGTGCCTCTGACATGAATGGGAACGACCAGACTACCATACATCTTAGAGCCGCAGCTAACTATATAAACAATGGAAGCTTTGACGAAGCACTTAATGTTCTTAACAGCATGGAGGACAGAGATGCAAGATGGTATTATTACAGTGCCCAGGCCAATGCAGGAAAAGGCAATCAGGCGACTGCCATGGAACATGCAAGGAGGGCTGTTGAACTTGCTCCTGATAATATGCAGTACAGGATGTTCTACCAGCGGATGAACAGTGGTGGTGAGTGGTATACAGGAAGACAGCAGACATATCAGAATCCAGGTAGCAGCATGGGAAGCTGGTGCATGAAACTGATAGTCCTTAATCTTGCCTGCAACTGTTGTCTTGGCGGTGGTGGATTATGCTGCCCTGGAAGATACTACTACTAGGCTGTTTTCCCACTGCTTAAGATAAGAAAACAGAATATCGAACTGGACAGGTCCCATTTCAAGAATGTAACGGTGGAATTCTTTTAAAGAAAAGTTGCTGCCAAGGTCATTCTGGGCCTGTTTTTTTAGTTCTTCAAAGCCTATAAATCCAAGTACATATTTACAGTAGTTGCCAGGATTTGCAATAAGTGCTGTATAAATGGAATGTGCAGTGTCCACATCAGAGTAGCCCCAGTTGCTTAAGAATGAGGAAAGACGGGCCTCATCCCATCCATAGTAGTTGACACCTATATCACCCATGGCATGCAGACAAAGTATTAATGCGTAGTTGCATTTTGCGAGTGTGTTTAGTTCGGGGCTTTCTTTGCCATATTCGTATGAATGTACTTCTATATACGAAGCCCAGCCTTCTACATAGCCGCCTGGTTTTATAAGTGAACGGATAAGACATGGGTTAGTTTTAAGAAAGTACTGTGTCTGATACATATGGCCAGGATAACCCTCATGTGCAAGTGTTGGATATATATAACTGTCTGTTGTGCCAGTTTTGTTGATGTATATGGAGTTGATATCAGGGTTATCAAGCTGTGGCATAAAGTACATGGCAGGACTTGCATAATCACAAAGTGCTTCTGACACATATTTGATCGAATAGTCAATATCATCAAGGGCAGGATAGTCATCAGACATTTTCTGCTTAAGCTCTTCTATAATATCCTGTGGGTTGGAAGTGCCAAAGGAATAAGAACTGAAAGCATCGGTGAGAGAAGGATTTTTTTGTATGAGCTTTCTCATGACGATCAGATAGTTTCTCATATAGCTTTCAAGAAGGGAAGAGTATTCATCAATAGATTTGTTCCATCCAAGTGTCTGCTCAAGAAGACCTTCAAAGTACCTCTGACCATCAGGATAGCTGCTTATTCCATCTTGATAACGGCATGTTCCTTTTAGCAGGGTAAGACCATCTCTTAATGCTTCATAGCCCGGTATTACGTGCTTTTGTACAGCTTCTATATTACGTTTTTTATAGTCCTGTCTGTCACTGTCAGAGATAAAGTTAAGAGCATCAATGCGTGAATTAAAATCATCTATAAAAAGACGGTTAGTGGAATTCTCCTGTTTTATGGAATCTATAACTGACTGGCATGAGCTTATGACATCCTCAAGTAAGGAGTCTTTGAGAGTGAAGCCCTTGTCTGCACGCAGTCTTTCGTATTCAAGCATATTTTCAAAATAACCATCAACATCACATAGTAATTCAAGATATTCCTCGACATCCTTTTGCTCAAGGAATGAGTATTCAGAAAATATAAGAGGAAGCTCTATCTGCATGCCTATTGTCGGAGTGAGCTGTGAGCCATACAGGTCGAGGTCACTATAACACAGGCGTGATTCAAGATAAGAAAGAAGATAATCATAAGTTACAGCCTGGGTTTGTGACAGGGAGTTTTTGTCAAAGGCTTTAAGTTCAGTTATATATTGTGTTATATCAGACGTATCATAAAGAGATTCTGTGTCGATTCTTCCGAGAGTGATATTATAATCGTTAATCCCATAGTTCTCTGGATGTTCAAGCAATGTGTGAAGAGAAAGAGTATCATCGGTTACTATTTCGCAAAATAAGTTATCAGTATATTCGTTAAAGGCGGTGTTGCCTGTCTGGCTATAGGAGTATTCCTGTGTTATTGAAGAGTCGTTTTTTTCTGTTATATTGCGTATATCCTGTGTACTGCAGCCGTAAAGTGATATACTTGCAGCTGACAGGATTAAAGACATTGCAAGACTAATTGTTTTTTTGAATGTTTTAAACATAATAATCCTCCATTCTTGCGCTGCTTCTTTGCGCATCTCAAGTTTGTGCTTCGCACGTTTTTTGGGGCGTATCGGGTTTGTGTCAAGTGTGCGCGGGTACAAATTCCGCATATGGAAAGCTGGTATAAAGTTGATATAAAGTTGATATCAGGCGGATTTTCATATATTCCACCGGCTTTTAAGCCTATTTTAACGATTCTGTTGATTTTTATATATCTGTACATTATGATGTCGTGGTCATGATGTCGTGGTCAAAAGCACACGATTTTGATATATACAGGTTGTTTTGTGTTACGCACTTACACGTCTTAGACCAGCTTCGGTCTGTGCTAAACATGTGTCATTGGTACATGGCCTCCGCCCCAATATTCGCATATGTTGGATTATCATCCTACTTTTATGCTCATATTGAGGCATGTTATATTATATGTCAATATAAGTGCTGGAATGTCAAAGGATGATTATTCATATCACGTCATATCATAACATTATAAGATGTTGTGGTCAAAAGCCACAGAATTTCAGGGACTTGCATACACAAAATTTAGGAATTTGCAACACAGAATTTAGGAATTTGCATACACAGAATTTTTAGGAATTTGCAAAACTTGACATATCATCAAAAGTTAACTATCATTAAATGATTGGAAAACCTGTACAAATAATCAGGATTAATTAGAGAAAACAAGGAAAATGGAGGTTATAGATATGCCACAGAGTAAGGGTCCATTTTATATGACAACAGCTATTGCATATACATCAGGCAAGCCACATATTGGCAATACCTATGAGATAGTACTTGCTGACAGTATCGCAAGATTCAGACGTCAGGAGGGATATGATGTGTTCTTCCAGACTGGTACTGATGAGCATGGTCAGAAGATAGAGCTAAAAGCAGAAGAAGCAGGAATTACACCTAAGGAGTTTGTTGATAAGACATCAGCAGAGATTAAGAGAATATGGGATCTTATGAATACATCATATGATAAGTTCATAAGAACAACTGATGATTATCATGAAAAACAGGTACAGAAGATATTCAAGAAGCTATATGATCAGGGAGATATATACAAAGGCTCATATGAAGGTATGTATTGCACACCTTGTGAATCCTTCTGGACAGAGTCACAGCTTGTTGATGGCAAATGTCCGGACTGTGGACGTGAAGTTAAACCAGCAAAGGAAGAAGCTTATTTCTTCAAAATGAGCAAGTATGCAAACAGACTTATTGAGCATATTAACACTCATCCAGAATTCATACAGCCTGTATCAAGAAAGAATGAGATGATGAACAACTTCCTTCTTCCAGGACTTCAGGATTTATGTGTATCAAGAACATCATTTAAGTGGGGAATTCCAGTTGATTTTGATGACAAGCATGTAGTGTATGTATGGCTTGATGCGCTTACTAACTATATTACTGGTATCGGTTATGATGCTGACGGCAACTCTTCTGAGCAGTACAAGAAGTTCTGGCCTGCAGACCTTCACCTTATCGGAAAGGATATTATCAGATTTCATACTATATACTGGCCAATATTCCTTATGGCACTTGGCGAACCACTTCCTAAGCAGGTATTTGGTCATCCATGGCTTTTACAGAATGATGGCAAGATGAGTAAGTCTAAGGGAAATGTTATATATGCAGATGACCTTGTAGATATGTTTGGTGTTGATGCCGTAAGATACTTCGTTCTTCACGAAATGCCATTTGAAAATGATGGTGTTATATCATGGGAGCTTTTAGTTGAGCGTATGAACTCAGACCTTGCCAATACACTTGGAAATCTTGTTAACAGAACTATCGCCATGTCTAACAAGTACTTTGGCGGAGTAGTAAACAAGACTGGCGTTACAAGTGAGGGTGCCGGTGTTGATGAAAATGGCGCAAGTCTCGACTTTGATGCTGACCTTAAGGCTGTTGTAACAGCAACAAGAGATAAGGTTCAGGAAAAAATGTCTACACTTCATGTTGCAGATGCCATGACTGAGGTATTTTCTTTATTTAAGAGATGCAATAAGTATATAGATGAAACTATGCCTTGGGCACTTGCCAAGGATGAGTCTAAGAAGGAAAGACTTGAAGAGGTACTTTACAACCTTGTTGAGAGTATTACTATCGGTGCTAATCTTCTTAAGTCATTTATGCCAAACACAACTGAAAGTATATTAAAGCAGCTTTATCCAGATAACCCTGCAGAAGGAGAGAGAGACTTTGATGACCTTGATAAGTTCGGACTTAGAAAGTCAGGAGAAAAGGTTACAGATAAGCCAGAGATTCTCTTTGCAAGACTTGATATAAATGTAGTTATGGAAGAGGTTGAGAAGCTTCAGGAGGCTCAGAGAAAGGCTAACGGAGCTACAGAGTATCCAGTAGTTGAGAAAAAACCAGAGATAACATATGATGATTTCTCAAAGATACAGATTCAGGTTGGAGAAGTGCTTAAGTGTGAACCAGTAAAGAAGGCTAAGAAGCTTCTTTGCTCGCAGATACGTGTAGGTGATGAAGTGCGCCAGATAGTATCTGGAATATCACAGTATTATAAGCCAGAAGAGATGGTTGGAAAGAAGGTTGCAGTAGTAACAAACCTTGCTCCACGTAAGATATGTGGTGTTGAATCGCAGGGTATGATACTTGCAGCCATGGATGATAAGGATAATCTTTCAGTTATGACAGTAGATAAGGATATCGTGGCTGGAAGCGAGATAGGATAATTGTTGTTTACATGGGTGTTTAGTATAATTGATTAGCATAGCTGATTAGCAGGGTTGTTTAGTATGGTTGATTAGCATAACTGATTAGCATAGTTGATTAGTATGGCTGATTAGCATGGTTAATTAGCATACGTGATTAATATAGTTGATTTATATTGACAAACGTACGCAATAAGGCTTGTGAGGTATTTTAAGAATAAGGCTCCAGTCACCAGAAAGCTGATTGGATATTTCTAAGATATTCCATATAGGTATTGTTACCAGACGCAACCGCTCATACGAAACATCCGTGTTTCGTTTTCGCTCGATTTGACCTCCATGTCAAATCGTTGCTGGATATCGAAGGAATATCTAAGAACTATCACAATCAGCTTTCAAGTGTTCCTTCCGCGTTATTCTTAAAACACCTCACAAGCCTTATAGCTGTCTACAACAAAATATAATATTAAAACCCGCTGTGTTAATATACATTATGGAGATTGGTGACCCAGATTGGCTTTGTTGCAAATAGGGTCACCTTTTTCTTTCTTTCCAAGCAGATCCATCAGCGAGATATGACCCAGATAGCCAATTTCACAAATAGGGTCACATAATCCAATCAAATTCAGCGGCTGGATATGACCCAGATTGTCAATATTGCAAATAGGGTCACATAATCCAATCAAATTCAGTTGCGAGATATGACCCAGATAGCCAATATCGTAAATAGGGTCACATAATACAATCAAATTCAGCCGCGGGATATGACCCAGATAGCCAATAATGCATATAGATTCACTTTCCACCACTTCAATGTGGAATATACATAGGGGATGGAGTGGTCGTTCTTGCAAGATTTAATAAAAAGCACCAGACACAGGAAATAAGAGAGGTTGTGAATGAAGATATTTGATACACATGCTCATTATGATGATGAAGCATTTGATAAAGACCGCGATGAATTATTAACAAGTCTTTTCAGCGGTGATATAGGAGCAGTTGTAAATGTAGGTGCAAGCCTTGAAGGATGTATAGAAAGTGTCAGGCTTGCAGAAAAATATGATAATATATATGCAGCTATAGGTGTTCATCCGGACGACTATGAGAGGCTGGAGCGAGGGGAAACCCCATGGAGCTCAGCTATAAATGATAATTCATATATAGCTGGAAGCTTCATGGACTGGCTGAAAAAGGAGGCACTTACGAACAACAAGGTTGTTGCGATTGGAGAAATCGGACTTGATTATTATTATGATGAGCCGGGAAGAGAGCTTCAGAAAAAGTGGTTTGCAAGACAGTTAGAGCTGGCAAGAGAGGTCAGCAAGCCGGTTATTATCCATTCAAGAGATGCATGTGCTGATACCATAGATATATTAAAAAGCGGACATGCCAGTGAGGTTGGAGGCATAATCCACTGCTATTCATATTCTAAAGAAACAGTTAAGACATTTTATGATATGAACTTCTACTTCGGTATAGGCGGAGTGCTTACCTTTAAGAATGCGAAAAAGCTTATAGAAGCAGCAAATGTCATACCGCTTGAGAGGATAGTGCTTGAAACAGACTGTCCATATCTTGCACCAGTACCTAACAGAGGAAAAAGAAATGACAGCAGTAACATACAGTATGTTATAGAAAAGCTTGCTGATATAAAGGGTGTTACGAAGGAGCAGATAGCAGAGGTGACATACCAGAATGCATGCAGAGTATATGGACTGTATCTGTGATTTTAGTATTTTGTTATCTGATTGACATACTTATTCAGAAAATGTATATTTGTTGTTAAGGTTTGTTATAAAACAGTGCAGACTGTGTTAATAAACATAAACAGTCTATGTTATGTGTGATACAGGAATGGAGATAAATATATATATGAATAATAAGAATTATGATAACGTCATGCATCTTGGAAATCCGACTAATACGATAGCTGTTCTTAACAGGTATGGCTTTAATTTCCAGAAGAAATTCGGACAGAACTTTCTTATAGATGAGAATGTTGTTCAGAAAATAGTAAGAGAGGCTGGCGTTACAGAGGATGATTTCGTGCTTGAGGTAGGCCCTGGAATCGGAACTATGACACAGATTCTGTGCGAGAATGCAAGAGAGGTCGTAGCTGTTGAGATAGATAAGAAGCTTATACCGATACTTACAGAAGATACGCTTTCGTGGTATGACAACGTGACAGTTATCAACGAAGATATATTAAAGCTTGATATAAAAAAGCTTGCAGAGCAGAAGAATGGAGGAAAGCCTATAAAGGTGGTTGCTAATCTTCCATACTATATAACGACACCTATTATTATGGGACTTTTCGAGAGTGGAGTTCCTCTTGACAGCATAACTATCATGGTTCAGAAGGAAGTGGCTGACAGGATGCAGGTGGGCCCTGGAACCAAGGATTATGGTGCACTTTCACTGGCGGTACAGTACTATGCCAGACCTAGAATCGTGCTTAATGTTCCGGCAAGCTGTTTTATGCCAAGACCAAACGTGGATTCGGCGGTAATCAAGCTTGAAAGATATGAGAAACCACCGGTAGATGTAGCTGATGAACATCTTATGTTCAGAATAATAAGGGCATCCTTTAACCAGCGTAGAAAAACTATGATGAACAGTGTTGGCAACAGCGGTGATGTTAATGTTTCCAAGGAAAAGCTTGCTGCGGCACTTGAAAAATGTGGACTGCCTCTGACTATAAGAGGTGAGGCGCTTACACTGGAGCAGTTTGCACAGGTTGCGAATGCGATAGTGGAATAATGGCTTCGCAGCTTCGTACATCCGTGTACGAAGCTGGCTGGCAAGTGCAAGGAAAGACTAAGAACTATCATAATCAAACTTCAAGTGCATTTCACATAGTATACCCAGCTGCTTACAGCTTTGTCATGTCTGGTTGTGGTGTAATTTAATTAAGTGGTATATCAATATTATGATGTCGGGGTCAAAAGCCCCCGACTTTGATACCTACGGATTGTTCCGTGC
>OHDD01001139.1_pt1 | contig 11684 bp, 8 predicted proteins | sample 1566941 | NCBI WGS metagenome assembly OHDD01 (sample SAMEA3879580, study PRJEB24766) | human gut metagenome | biome: human-associated habitat; feature: feces | place: USA | collected 1985/1987 | reverse complement strand
AGTTTAATTTCATAAATAACCCATCTTTAGAAACTATAGTGTAATATTCGCCATTATCTGTAGCTTCACATCCATATCCGAATAAACCAAATACAGGATCCACAGTTACATCTGAAGATAAAATTTGCAATGCTCCAAACAGACCTAAATCAGCCTCACCAGCCATTTGTCTCCAACCATTATGAAGATTTCCTCCACCAGTACCTTGTCCCCCTAAGTTACCTTTTTCAGCTTGGTATGTCCAAGAAACTGTACCTATATTGTCTTCAGCACCACACATTTGACCTGAATTTATAGCAGTTAAGTTTGCAATTTTACCAGCATAATTTATTCTTTCAGCATAAGCCTTTTCTTCTTGTGTCATATCATTATCTTGAAGTCTTAACCAGTCATCCATACAGTATCCTGCTAATGAAGCTGTGTATTGGAAGTTCCACCAATTTTCACCACATATTGTTGTTGGAACACCATAATGATACCAAACAGATTGTAATCCACGACAAGCTCTTGTTTTCCAATCTATTTTTTCCATCATTTCTGTATTTCCTTGAAGCTTAGCTAAAGTGTAAACAGCTTCTTCACCAGTATTATCGTAAGTATACTCTGATCCATATGGATACTTAGTATTTTTAAAGTTGTTATATTTCTTTTCCATAATATCTTCTATAGTTTTAGCTTCATCATAGAACCCTTCTACTTCTAAAGCTTCAATTATAGCTGGAGTTGTTAATTCTCCCATAAGACCAGTTTCCCAGTTATAAGCAACTCTATCTCCATATAAAGCTTTCATTATATTGTAAGCTCTTAATAAATAAGTTTCTGGAGATTCTATATAGTCAACCATTTCCGGATACTTTCTTGCTATTTGATACATTGAAAAATAAGTGTTATATATATGTGGATAAGCATATCCTCTATAAGTTGGTGTTGTATTAGGTTCTGGCATTAAAAAGTCATGTATTAAATAATCATCTTGATGCTCTGCCATTAATCCATTCCAAATTGCAGTATCTAAATACTCATCAACAGCTATAATTTGTTCTATAACTGGTTGGTATACATTCTTTTCAGCTAAGTATTCACCATGAGTTAATCCCCAATCATCTCCCCATCCCCAATATCCATTGAAGACACCTCTTTTACTTTGTGTATCCATCATCCAATCATCAAATACTTTATCATATATTTCTCCTGGGGCATCCCATTGAGTTTTTTCAACCATAAAGTCTCCATGAGTTTCTAAAGCATCTGCAACAGGTTCAATAGCATAGAACTGTAATACTGTCTCTTTTCCATCTTCATAGTATATATGAACATTATTTTGTCCAAGACAAGATAATCTTATTTCATATATATGATGAAGTTCTCCATCAACAGTTTTACTTTCTAAATATTCAAAAGATGTTCCTACATTTTTTGTACATGGTATATCTTCATGTTCACAAGTTTTTTCTCCTGAATGTAAATCTGCTTCATGAGGACATTCTATTTCTATTTTTGTTATTTGGTCTACATCATTTTTATAATGTAAATCAACTTTAGCTGGCATATCAGTAGAGAAAATCATCCCTGGAAGTGCAACAGCATCAATTAATCCCTCTTCATAAAGTGTAGTTTTCATATCAGTTTCATCTTGTGCAACCGAAAAGTTAAAAATGTATCTGGCGTCATTACTAAGAATTGGCCTTGTCCACTTGGTCTTGTTATATAAATATATGATGATTCATTACTTACATAAGAGTGATCAACTACTCTTGTTTCATATATTTCTTCTCCCCCTGGCCATATTTCATTAAAAGCAAATGGCAATCCAAAATCGCCAAATTCTATTTTCTCATCTCTAGTATTTGTAACTGTAATCTCCCAACGAAGCTTATCATCTACTAGTGAATATGTTTCAACTAACTTAAAATCTTTTATTCCCTTATCTTCAGTTGCATTTTCATAAGTTATTACAACCTTATTTCCATCTAACTTTATATCTCTAACTGAATTAGATGAATTAGTCCAAGACTCTGTCCATTCTGTAGAATCACCAACCTTTGTATTAAACATTAACTCTCCCATCCATTGATGATCATCAGTATCTTGATTAGGACTATTTTCTGCATTCATAACATAATTAGTTGGGTACTTATCTCCCACAATCATTAAAGAAGTAATTTGACCATATTCTCCAATTTCAATATTAAAGAATTCATTAGATAGTTTTATTACATCTCCATTTTTTTCAGCTTTAGTTTTTGCTGATACCTTCTTAGTTATAAAATCTGTTGGTAATAAACTAATCAGCAAAGCAAATATTATTATCATTGATATTAATCGCCTATACCTCATTAGTCTTGAATTTGATTTTTTCATTAAATTCAATTAAATTCCCCCCTTTAACTAACTTAAACGTTTTATAAAGATTTAAAGAAATATAGGTAACTCTACAATTACCTATATTATCTACTCTTTAACTAAATATTAAATTCCCTTCTTCATCATACATTAATTTTTTTATAAATGTATGCCTATTTGGATCATATAATGGATCTCCTACTATATCTTTATAATTTCTAGCATGATATACCAACATATCTGTTTTTCCATCCTCTGAAACAGTAAAACAACTATGTCCTGGTCCAAATATTTCTTTTTCGTTATCAGTTTTTAAAACTGGTTTTTCTGATTTATGCCATGAATCCTTATTTAATAAATCACTATTTTCATCAGCAATTAATACTCCCATACAATAATTATAATCTGTAGCACTAGCAGAATAAGAAATAAATATCTTCCCATTTCTATTTATTACAGCCGGTCCTTCATTAACTAAAAAGCCAATCTTTTCCCAGTAATATTCTGGCTCTGCAATCATAACTTGTTTTCCTTCTATTGTCCAAGGATTACTCATCTTTGCTATATAAAGATTAGAATTTCCATAAATATTAGGATCTTTTTGTGCCCAAACTAAATATCTAATTCCTCTATGTTCAAATGTAGTACAATCTAAGGCAAAGGACTCCCAATTAGTTTTTAGCTGCCCCTTTTCAATCCAATTGCCTTCTAACGGATTTTCTGCTTCATTTTCTAAAACAAAAATTCTATGGTCAAATAAACCTTCATTTGTTTCAGTGGTTCTAGCTGCTGCAAAATATATATACCATTTTCCATCAATATAATGAATTTCTGGTGCCCATATATTGGCACTTAACATACCTTCTTCATGTTTTCTCCAAATAGTTACTCCAGCTTCTTCAGCTAATCCATTTATCGTTTTTGATCTTCTTATTTCAATTCTATCGTATTCAGGTACTGAAGCCGTAAAATAATAATATCCATCTGTATGTTTATATATCCACGGGTCTGCTCTTTGTAATATAATAGGTTTTACCACTTCTTTTACTTCCATAATAATCCTCCATGCCCTATACCAAATCTTTTATACTATTTCGAATACTCTATTTTCATTATTATATCTTGTGGATAATCTCCAAATGATTTTCCAAATATACTTATTCCTCCTATGTTTTTTGCATTTTCCTTTATACCAAATTTAACACTTATAAAATCATTAGTTTCAACATTAAAATCATCAATTGTTTTATCTGATAACTTTAAATCATCAACATAAGTTCCTGTACTATTTACTCTCCAATATTTCAACAAACCATATTGATTAATTGTATCTGGCCACCATTGTGGATTATTTCTACCACGTCTTCCCCAAAAATCACCAGGGCTAGTCCATGTTCCAACTTCTATATCATTTATCCACATAGTTATATCTGATGGCCAATCATTTTTATAATGTGGAGCTTCAGAACACATTTCTATTGAAACTTCCAACATATTTATCTTTTTATTTTTTAATCCTTCATATGGAAATTTATACTCTATATATCCATTATAAAACCATAATAACTGAGCATTAATTTTCTCCGGGTAATAAAAACTACTTGGCTTGTCAAAACGCCCTATACTTCCTTTTTCACTAACTAATCCACAAGATGGCAATATGCTACAATCACTATAGTTTCCAATAGGCATATCTATATAAACACAGTTCTCTGGTAAAGTATTTATACTATCATTTAAATTAATAATAATATTACTACAGGCCTTACTACTTACTTTCATAGATCCTCTTATTCCAGGTTGCAGTTCTGTAAGTACTAACCCAGCTTCTTCTAAAATTTTTATATTTAATGCAGTTGTTGATACTGGTAAATCTAAAGCTTCTGCGATTTCATTTACATTTAAACAACCTCTATCTAATAATTGCAAAATATTTATTCTTGATTCATTTGCTAATGCTTTTATAACGCTAAGCATCTCATTTTTATCACTATAACTTAGTTCAACTTCCTTTAACATTCTGCGACACTCCTTCTTGTAAATACCACTTTTTAATTTTAGTAATATTAATCTATAAATAAATTATAAATGGCTAAAAAACTATTATAGTATACTAATGACTACAAATTATAGATACTTAGCTAATCTATTAATATACCTTATATATTTTTTCCTAATCTAATTACATTCCAAGAAACTTTACTTAATTGTGAAGTTAAAATTCCATCAATTAATTCACTTCTATTAGCTAGTTTTGGTGTAACTGTTTCTTTAACTATAGAATTTACAGCTTTCATATCATTATTTTCTAATACTATATGCTCTATTATTTTATATCCATCAAAGCTTCTTACATCACACTCTAAGTTAATATCATCACTTAAGTTTCTATTTACAGCAAATATAGTAACCTCTTCTTTTTCTTCATTATATATAGCTATTGATTCTACATCATTAACATCAGTAAAATCTATAGTATCATGTTTTGGTGATGATATTACTGATTGTAAAGCTATTCCTCTTCCATATTTTGATGCATGTAAATAAGGATAATAAATTGTTTGCTTCCAAGCTGGACCATTTTTTTCTGTCATTATTGGTGCAATAACATTTACTAACTGAGCCATACAAGCAATTTTAACTCTGTCACTATGCTTTAATAACGTAATTAACATTAAGCCTACCAATAATGCATCTTCAAAATTGTAAATATCTTCTAATAATGCCGGACCAATTTGCCATGGTCTATTTTTCATAATATCATCATATTCTGCATTAGAATGGAACCATACATTCCATTCATCAAAGCTTAAATTAATAGTTTTCTTGCTACGTTTTTTTGCTTTTATATAATCACATGTGTACTTTACAGTTTTAATAAATTCATCCATATCTACTGTTTGAGCTAAAAAGTTTGCAGTATCATTAGCTCTATTACCATAATACTGATGAAGTGAAACATAATCTATTTCATCATAATTATAATTTAAAGTTGTTGCTTCCCACTCTGGAAATGTTGGCATATCCTTATATGAGCTTCCACAAGAAACAACTTCTATACTTGGGTCTATAGTTTTCATTGCTCTTGCAGTCTCTACTGATAGTCTACCATATTCATCCATAGTTTTGTGACCTAATTGCCAAGGTCCATCCATTTCATTTCCTAAACACCAAGTTTTAATTTTATGTGGTTTCTCTACTCCATGCTTAATTCTTAAATCACTATATTTTGTTCCGCTTTCATGATTACAATACTCTAATAGATTGCATGCATCAGCAATTCCTCTAGTTCCTAAATTAACTGCCATCATTATTTCTGAATTTATAGCATTTGTCCATTTAGAAAATTCATTTAATCCAATTTCATTAGTTTCTAAACTTCTCCATGCAAGTTCCAATCTTCTTGGTCTTTCCTCTACAGGTCCAACGCTATCCTCCCAGAAGAAATTAGATACAAAGTTTCCTCCTGGATATCTTACAATTGGTACATTTAATTCTTTAACCAAATCTATTACGTCTTTTCTAAATCCATTTTCATCTGAAGTATAATGTCCTGGTTCATATATTCCACCATATACTGCTCTTCCTAAATGCTCTATAAATGATCCATAAATTCTTTTATCTATTTCTGATATTTTAAACTCTTTATCTATTATCATTTTTGCTTTTTTACTCATAAGATATCTCTCCCTTGTATTTATATTTTTGTATTTTATCCCTTAACAGCTCCTGCTGTCATACCATCAACAAAATATTTTTGGAAACATAAGAAAATTATTAAAACTGGAATTACTGAGAAAAATGATCCAACTATTAATAAATCGTAATTATTTCCATAAGGAGTTAACAATGTATTTAACCCTATTGGTAAAGTAAATTTAGTGTCTGTTTTTAAAACAAGTAAAGGCCATAATAAATTATTCCATGCACCCATTGTATTTAAAATTGCCATTGCTGCAAATGCTGGTTTCATAATTGGAAGTATTATTCTGAAGAAAATACCATATTCTGATGCTCCATCAATTCTTCCTGCGCTAATTAAATCCTTAGGTATTCCAAGTAAATATTGTCTAAAGAAGAATATTGTTGATGCACTAGTTATCCCAGGCAATATAATACCTGCGTAGGTATCAATCAACCCCATATCTATTATCTGGCTATACATAGGAACCATTAATATTTCGAATGGAACCATCATTACAAATAATACACAGATGAATAAGAAATTCTTGAATTTAAAATCATACATTGAAAATCCATATCCAACAGCTGCACAAACAAATAAAGTTATTACTACTGAAATTGCTGTTAAAAATAAGCTATTAAAAAACCAAGTAAAATACTGATGATTTCCTGTAAATAAGAATATAAAGTTATCTAATGACATCTTATCTAACTCTATCTTTAAATTTATTCCATAACGTATTAAGTCATTTCCTGGCTTAAATGATGATATAACTAATATATAAAATGGAATAATTATGATAATAGATAAAATGAGGAATAATGCAAAAATTAATATTTGTAATGCCAAACGTTTTTTATTTCCAATAGTACTTTTTTTAAGTGGCTTTTCTATTTTTTTTGATATTTCTAAACTAGACATTGCTTACTCCTCCTTTGAAAATGTTCCATTCATTTTTAACTGAATCATATTAATAGTCATAGCTATAATAAATAATATGATTCCAACTGCAGATGCATATCCCATTGCATTCTTTTCAATACCTTGTCTATATAAATATCCTACAATTGTAAGACCTATGTTCTTAGGTGAAGAATTTCCTCCCCAAATCATGTAACTTTCTGTAAACATTGCTAATCCTGCATATATTGAAATAGTTAATACATATACTATTGTTGGTTTTAATTGTGGAACCGTAATATAAATGAACTTTTGAACAGCATTTGCTCCATCAATATCTGCTGATTCATATAATTCATCTGGTATGTTCTTAAGTCCTGATAAGAAATATAGCATATTAACGCCTGTCCATCTCCAACATGCTAAAAGTAATAATGCAAAGAAACCTGTACCTGCTCCTTTTAACCACTTAATTGGATCCATTCCAAAGAATCCTATAACAGAATTCATTACTGCTCCATCTAATTCACTAAATTCTAATCTAAATATTGTACCTGCAACAACTACAGATGTTAATGCTGGTAAATAAAGTGCTGATTTAAAGAATTCTCTTCCTTTAGCAAATTTACTATTTAAAACTGTCGCAAGTAGCATAGGAATTGGAATAAGTAATATTAAAGTCCAAATCATATATTTCATACTGTTCATAACAGCCTTAAGAAATACCTTATCACCTAATAATCTACTATAATTATCAAATCCAACCCATTCTGTTATTCCTGGTAACACTGATTGAAAACTCATTACAATTGTTCTAGCCATAGGTGAAATAAAAAATACTAGAAATATAATTATAAATGGTAATATAAATACATATGGTGCAACTTTTTTATTATATATAAATCTTTTTACCATTGACTTACCCCCTCTATAAATTATGCAAAATCCATCATTACTGATGAATTTTGCATTTATTATACTTTTATTTATTGAACTGCATTATCTATTTCATCTTTAGCATATTCTAATGCTTCTTTTACATCTTCACCATCTTCAAATATACTGTTTAAAGTAGTAGTACAGAAAACTTCATTTATAGATGGACTATTTTCAACAACCTTACATAATCCTATTTCTTCTTTTATTTCTTTTAATACATCAAATGGATTATTCTTGAAATATTGTACATATTGATTATCAGGGTTATTAGTAACTTCTTCGTTATCCCAAACAGTAGTGTTAACTGGATCAAATCCTAATATTTCCCAAACCTTTATATTTCCTTCTTCTGAAAGCTTTGCAAATGCTAAGAACTATTTAGCTAAGTCAACATCACCACATTGATTTGTTACAACAGTCCCAGTACCGCCTCCACCAACTGAGCGGTCTTGTCCCTCTTCAAATACAGGAGCAGGTGCTATAGCAATCTTACCTGATAATTCTGGCATATAGTTTATAAACCTTGACATATACCACATTGGCATAATAGCTGAAGCATATGTTCCATTATTGTATTCACCAAAGGCTTCTTCATTATCAGGTTGTCCACCTGCTATTGTAGCAATTGCATTACAATCTTGAAGCTCTTTTAATGTTGTTAATACTTTTTCCATTTCTGGAGTATCAATTTGAGGATTACCATCCTTATCTGTATAATCACTGCCTAACTCTGAAATCATTAATGATTCTGTCCATATTGATCCTGTGTCTGCTGTTCCTAAATAATTTCCTGTAGCTTCATAATATTTGCTACCTGCTTCCTTATAATCATCCCAAGTTTTTATTGTAGTATAATCAATTCCTGCTGCTTCTAATGATTCTGTATTATAGAATGCTACTGTTGCTCCAACGTGTGTTGGTAATCCATACATATCTCCATCTTTACTATAAAGATTAAGTCTTGATTCAACTATTGAATCCTTATAAGGCTCAACAACATCATTCAATGGTTCTAGTTGTGGTACTCCCTTTAAGAAATTAGGGAATTGTCCAACTTCTATATCACATAAATCTGGAGCTCCTTTACCTGCAAGTAAAGATGATTGTAATTTTGTATGCATATCACCATAAGGTAAAACTGTCATTTTTAAGTTAATTGTTTTATCTGGATTTTTCTTATTCCACTCTTCAACCATTTCTTGATAGAATTGAGCATGTAATTCAACGAATGTCCACATTTCAAATTCAGTACCATTTTCATCACCTGCAGTAACTACTGTTGGTTCTTCCTCTGAACTTTCATCAGTTACAGCCTCTTCTGATTCAGTTCCTTTACTTGAATCATCTGTACTTTTACTTGATCCACATCCAACCATCAACCCTGTAGTTACTGATGTAACTAATAAAAGTCCTATTAATCTTTTAAACGTTTTCATCTTAATCATAATACCCCTCCATAACTTCTTATAAATATATTACAAAAGCTAAAAGCTTATGTAGTCTTCTTAATACATTTAAATTTTAATCCATTTCATAAATACAATTTATTTATTTCTGTTTTTTTGAATTATTACAATATTATTGTAACTAATATATGGTTATATTATCAATACATTCATTAACTATTTTTTCCACTTATTTGTTTTTTTTTATTTTTATAATAGATTTTTATTAATAACTAATAAATTGTACGCACAATTTGTCATTTCCTTTTGTTTTATATTTCCTTTACCCACACAATCATCTCACCATTGCCTCTATTATCCCAATAACAATATGGTATTGCTTTTAGTTTAACATCACTTAAAATAGGTTTACTCGTAAAGTAAAGTTTTTCATTATTCCAGTTTGAATCGCTTACTTTTTTCCCCTTAACATATACAACAGTAGTTCCTCCTAGCAGTTCATTATCATACTCTTCTTCTATCTTCATATTTGTATCTATCATTATTCCTGAAAGATTATTACCATTATCAATTTCCTCTAAGCAATACACTAAAGGTCCCTTAGTTATAGCTACTTTTCCAAAATCAGCTCTTACTAATGGATTAGAATAAATAAATCTTGCTGGTGCATTAAAGTTAATATCTATGCTATCATCATTAAATACTCCATTAATAATTGCATAACCATTTTTATTATCAAATTCATATAACACTCCATTTAATTTAATTGAAAACCCTTCAGCATAATCTGGTATTCTAATTGCAATTGATAATTTTTCATTATTATTAGATGATAAATGTAATTTAACATTGCTATCATTAGGAAATTCAGTGATCATTTCAACATTTAAAACTGTATTCTCTAATTCTACCTTTGATTTGTTAGATACAAATAAATTAATATATAAAGTATCTTTATCTTGCATATAAATATATTGCCCTAATGAAGCTAAAGTTCTTGCTATATTAGGAGGACAGCAAGCTACTCCAAACCACTTTTGTCGTACTGGCTTTACATGTTCCTTAGATGTACGTGGTAAACATGAATCAGGCCATACTTCTAAAGGATTCACATAAAAGAAGCTTTTACCATCCATTGCTATTCCTGAAAGAACAGTATTATATAATGCCTTCTCAACTATATCTATATACTTTGATTCTTTTGTTATCTTAGCCATTCTTAATCCAAATAGAGCCAATCCTATAGATGCACAGGTTTCTGAATAATTTATATCATTAGGTAAATCATAATCTGTTGTAAACCTTTCTAATAAACCAGACGAACCTATACCTCCCGTTATAAACATTCTTTTATTAACTATATTGTTCCATAATGTTTCACAAGCTTTAAATAACTCTTTATCATTATACTCATAAGCTAAATCAGCCATAGCACAATACATATAAGTTGCCCTCACAGCATGTCCCTCTGCAGTTTTCTGTTCTCTTACAGGTAAATGTGATTGCGAATATAACGGTGTATATCCTGCAAACTCAGGAAATATTCTCTTAAATTGTTCAGTTTTTTCTTCTTCTAAAAATAAATTAGGCTCCTTTCCTCTTTCATCTATAAAATATTTAGCCATATCTGCATATTTTCTATTACCTGTAACCTCATATAATTTGAATAATGCTAATTCTATTTCTTGATGTCCCGGATACCCCTGCTTCTTATTTTCATCTTCTCCAAATGTATCACAAATTAAATCTGCAAATTTAATCATTATATTTAAAAATTTATCTTTTCCAGTTGCATTATAATATGCTACCGCTGCCTCTAATAAATGGCCTGCTGTATATAGTTCATGTCCCTCCGTAAGATTCGTCCATCTTAATTCTGGTTCCTTTATAGTAAAATAAGTATTTATATATCCATCTTCACATTGAGCCTTTCCTATTAATTCAATAACTTCATCTGCTACCTTTTCTAAATTCTCATCTTTCTCTGTAGTTAGAGAATATGCCACAGCTTCAAGCCATTTTGCTACATCCGTATCTTGAAATACTGCTCCTCCAAATTTACCCTCTATTTCACCTGCTGCTATTTTAAAATTATTTAAACAATGGCTAGGCTCAGCATCTTCAACTTTGTCATTTAATATATCCCATTGATATGGAATAATCACATCTTTAACTAACTTAGTATACTTACTCCAAAATCCATCATTAATCTCTATATTTTGTAAAGGTAATGAAAATAATTTACTACTTCCTTTAATGTTCATATTAATGCCTCCCTTATTTCAATATCACTTAAACGTTTTATAAAATTTCAAAAATTTTACTTCCTCTTTACTTATTTATACCATATTTAAAATAATTTTAAAACCATTATTTTCCTTATTTTTATTTATTTTCTAGTCTTTATGTTG
>OHDD01001138.1_pt1 | contig 11687 bp, 10 predicted proteins | sample 1566941 | NCBI WGS metagenome assembly OHDD01 (sample SAMEA3879580, study PRJEB24766) | human gut metagenome | biome: human-associated habitat; feature: feces | place: USA | collected 1985/1987 | reverse complement strand
AAAACTTCGTCAAACTGTCTCTTGCATCCAATATTTTTCAGGGAACGGTTTAAATGGGAAACGGCATTTTTCTGTTCCTCTTCCGTTGTCTCCTGTGTCTTGCTAAGAACAACATACCCTGCATTTGCCGCCTGCGATGCAAGCAGAAATTCTGCGCCTTCCGGCAGGTCTTCTTCCAGATTTGAATCCAAAACTGTGATGACATTTCCAATCTGATACCAGCCGTCTAACGGCTCCTCATGAAGTGTGTCAAAAAACTCGTCCACATCGTAGATCCCGGACGGCTCCACGATCACACGGTCATATCCGCACATTCCCATGGAGATCAGTTTGGTCTTAAAACGTCTCCGGTGCGTGTCAGTATCACAGCCACCCGATATCATCTCAAGTTCACAGTTATCCCCCCTTAAATCACCAAGCAGCATCATATCCACATTGACTGCCCCAAAATCATTTTCCAATATTCCGATATTCTGCCCCTGTGCAATCAGATGCGAAGCATATTTTCTTAAAAATGTTGTTTTTCCGGATCCTAAAAATCCGGTAATCAGATCTATTTTTACCATATTTCACATTCTCCTTTTTCAGCCGCCTGTTACGCTGTTTTAAATTTCCATTTTTACCCACTTTTCAATGAAAATAACCTTTCCATTTGTATCACAGGTTTGTGTGCAGGCAGAGAATCCTGTGGGACAGGATTCTTATTTATTCTGCCGCTTCTTTTCTTCTGATTTTAGCGCAACTGTGTCATACCACCAACCAAAATTCCCTTATTGTCATGATAAATCCTCTCAACCTGTGTCATTGGCAGTGGATTTTCTCCCATACCCGCCTCGACCGTATAACCCGGTCTGTCATATTCCTCGATAAACCAGTCTTTATATCCGGCATAACCGGAGGCACTTGGTGTCTCTTCCACCGCATAACCACTCACACTGGCAAAATAATCTGCGATCTCTTTTGATCTTGCCGGTTCATAATCAAGATATTTCCAGTAAATGACTTCACCCTGTGTATGATATGCAAGGATCAGTAAAAAATCATTCTCTTTTGTCAGCTCATATACTGCCACACTCTCCGGTGCGGTAAGCGGTGCCTCCCCCACAAAATCCCTCGGTGCCGGTTTATCATACCCCTGGGAAAATTTGATCTGCTTTGCCATCTCCCAGCCCGCCGGAAACTGCAGATTTAAATCCACCCCATCAATGTTTGCCTTCCAACCATCCGGAAATGGTATTGCCGGATAATCATCCGCAATCTGCCTTGCCCTGCGGTAATAAATACCGCTGTTTAACAGGCCATTGACTAAATCCACCCCATCAGGGTTCACAAGCGGCACCATGCAGAGCCTGTATTCATCAAATAAAGTCCTCGCATCGACGGATTCCTGCCCCATGCCCGTCTGTCCACTATGTTCCTCCCGGACAGCCGATGAAAAAACAATGTTTCCACCTGCCGCATAAGCTGCTGCATACTCCTCCGCAAATGTTAAGAGCACCGGCGTTGTAATGCTCTCATTGGCGTGATAAGATGCGCTGTAAAATACCTGCTTCTCACCGGTTCCGATCCAAAGACTGTGAATATCCTTTCCCATCACACTTTTTCCTATGACACCAGCCGACAAAAACGGATAGCGCACCACAAGCCCGTCTATGATCCATTGTGTTAAGACCGACGTATATTTTACCATCTGCGGAACCAACGGAAATCCGAGCGGAACCGCTAAAATGGCATCAACAACCAGATCATCCGGATCGATCAGCGGATTTGCCACAAGGATTGCCTCCTCCGTTGTCCCATATCTGCGCGACAGTCCAAAGACCGTATCTCCCTTTTCGATCGTATGCATGCGGTATCCGGTCAGATATGATTTTAACTGCTCCCATACCGCACGGTTTACCGTACACACATCCGTATTTCCGGTAAAATCTTTCAGCGCCTGACAGGTGTGCTCCCCGAAAATTCCGTCAATTTTCGTCGGATATCCCGCTCTGGTCAATGCAAGCTGCAAATATTCCACCCAGATACCACGGTCTCCCTGTATTAAAAATTGCATATTTTCCCCTTTGTATCATTCTTTCCACTATTATATGCACCTTCCCGGAAAATTTTCTTTTTTCTATTTTACAAAAGCGATATTATCCATGTTCACCGCACCGTTTTCTATCCTGTCAAACGCAAACCGTACACTTCTGATCTGACTCCTGTCAAATCCGTTTTCCTCCGTAAACTGCTTTTCCGTGATATGCACGGTCTGAAGCTGCCTCTTATATTCATTTTTTCCTGTGATATACTGGATCTTGGATAATTTTACCGGAAATGCCAGATACAGGATCGTAGAATCGCATAAAGTACTGACCGCACGATTTCCATGGATATCTGTCAGCACCACAGAAAAATCCATCGGTTCATTCTCCGCTTTCTCCCTCAAATCCATGGCATCAAAACAGATTCCGCCCTCTCCCATTGCCATCGGCTCATCCAGTGCGATCTCATAATATGCCGCTTTAGTGTCCTTCCATTTCAGGCGCACTGCATGGTTCTCCCTCTTTCCCATCGCCGATTCAGAATCCGCCAATTCTTCCTCCGTCCACATTGTAAAATGCTCCGCTGATACGCTGCCACATGGTGCCGTTTCTAAATCAGAGTCCTCCTCATAATCAGTGATAAACAAAGCGTCTGACGTTTCATACTGCTGCACATAGAGTGTTTCCGGCAGATATTCCGCATACTTTGCATAATCTGTCAGAAAATCCGCATAGGTGTCTTTTCCCTTTAAGCTCTTATCTAAAAAAACAAGCGAGGCAATTTTTAAGATCTCCTGCTGATCCTCCGCTGTAATAAAATTTTTTACATTCAGCCACAGGGAAAACGGCCTCCCGATATCATATTCTCCCCATTCCGTATTGAATTGCCCGTGATTTGCACCGGCAATATAGAGCGAGGATGCTATATACGATCTGTCTTTTGAAAATGAAACATTCTCATACTGCTCATTTCCGAGAAAAACACTGATGTCCTGATCGTTTGCCCCCTGCAGCACCAGATAATCGACATCTGACAATTCCGTTTCATGCCCCGCCGGCAGATACTGGCTGACAGACGGTGCAACTGCGATAAGTGCCCGGATTCTGTAATGATAATCAAACGTAAACATTCCATTGCTCGGATATGCATCATACTCATTAAAAAGATATGCATCCGCGATCATCTCACCGCCCCGCGAATGTCCCATCAGTGCAATATTGTCCTCATCGATCTTACTGTAGACCGGCTGCGATTCATCCCCGTTTTTCTCTAAGATCTCCCCGAGATTTTCCAAAAGAAGAACAGCGCGCGCATCATTTTCCCCACTTCTCTCATTTAAAATATTTTCATCCACAGAGACGAACACATAGCCGTGTGATGCCAGATACTCTCCGAGATAATCATATCCACGATATGACTCTGCCGTAATGCTGTGGTTGCCGTGCGCCATAAACACGACCGGACAGTTTTCTGCCTCCTTAGGAAACCAGATTTTTCCCGCGATTGGTGCATCTTTTCTGGTATGTTTCGTAAAGAAACTGCGATAGATTCTGTGCCACTTTTTCTCTTTTGCCACATATGGACTTAAATCCACTGTCCCCGTCGTCATATCGGTTCCACCATCCGGACCATAGGTCAAACAGACGGGCGTATATGCTCCTTTTGCACAGTAATCTGCAAATCCTGCCACCTCACCTGCCTGTGTCACATAGATATTTTTTTTGAGATAATCCGAAATATATCTGTCCGAAAATCCCTGTCCAAACAAAAATGCCAAAAATGCGCACCAGACGATGCAGCCCGCTGCAAAGTGGATTCCGCTAAACAGTGTATGCCGTCGTTTCACAAGCCACGCCCAGATAAATCTTCCCGATAACAGCAGCAAAAAATAAATCAATGCAGCAAAAAAAGTGCTGACCATATGTTCATTGCCAACACTTCCATATACACAGCAGCAGACAAATATCAAAAATCCTGCAATCCCATACAAAAAACTCTCAATATTGCGATGCCAGATGCGGCCGCCGATGCGTGAAAACAGACATGCTGCCCCCGCGAACAGCATATCGCCTAAGATCACTCCTCCAACGAAAAAAATCAGTTTCGTTCCAAAATATTCAGATGCCAGTGCACCGCAGAAAAATCCCGTGATCACAAGCACCACCAATTTCATTCCCCATCCGGTATCTTTCAGATTCAACCGGTATGCCCTGCCATATCCCTGCAGTCTGCCACGCAAAAATTTTCTCATCTGTTAACTGTCCCTGCTTACTTTTTTCTCCGCTTTTTCCTCATACATCAGCATCTCAGCCCGTTTTACATAACTCTCTAACACGTTTTCTTCCCCGGGATGTGCGACTACAGCACCGATACTTGCGCTCAAATCAAAAGGGAGCTGCATTGCTCTCTGTGTCTTACTCAATTCCGTCCGGATCTTCTGTGCTAATACCCTGCCGGATTCCTCGTCCTTTGCGCCCTCTAATACAATAAACTCATCGCCGCCTGTCCGCGCTGCGATTGCATCTGCATCACAGTGTTTCAACATCGCTTTTGCAATGGAAACGATTGCAAAATCCCCATACTCATGTCCAAAAGTATCGTTAATGTATTTCAACCGGTCTAAATCGATAAACATCACTAACACAGGCATTTTTTTCTCGCGCATAATCGTGAAGTAACTTATCGACAACTTCTGGTATCCCATGCGGTTATAAAGTCCCGTCACAGAATCCCTGACATAAAGATCGGAAAGGATCTGGTTCATATGCTCTAATTTTTCTTTTTTATGGAGATTTTCCATCGCATTGGTCAGTGTTTTTATCACCTGGAACAGATATTGTTTTTCCATCAGATAAACTGCATTTTCAATAACAAAATACCCGACTGTACGGTTTCTGAAATGCATTGGCAGAAACAGAAAATCCGTTCCGCCCTTTTGTGGTTCAAAAAATGGAAAAATACCTTCGATCTCCATCTGGTCTGTATCCAGCATTTTACCATTTTTATATGCAAACTTTACCTGCATGCATTTCGGATAGCCCTCCACATGAAAATCTTCCTCCTCAAAAAAGCTGAGGCTCCGATGTGTTTTCACCTGTTCCTTATACGTATCCATATGTGAATCCAGTATCAAATACATCGCATCACACTTTAAAGACGGGATACATTGTGGAATACAATACATCATCTCACGGACTGTATTGCATTTGAGAAGCTCGTATTCCAGGGAAAATACTTCATCCTCAAACCGTGCTGTCTCAATTCCATACATGACCTGCCCTTTTAAATATTCTGCCTGATCCGGCACTTCTCCCGGCATACAGCCACAGCTGTCCCAGAAAATGCCTTCTGTATCCGTATAATAAAACCGGTCCGGTTTTTCCCCTTTCCAGATGTGAAGAAACAGATCTACACATGCGATTCCGACATTTTCCCGGATATGACTGATTGTGGAAATCCTCGGTTCATAATATGCCGCTTTGTCAAAATTATCAAAACCTGTCACACAAAAATCTTTCGGCACCTGGTATCCGTGCGCCGTGGCTGCCTCGCACACGCCAACTGCAATATTATCATTTCCACAGATAATCGCCTGTGGCAGCCTGCCTTTATCGTGTGTTTCAAGCAATTTTTCAAATCCGTTGACTCCGCACTGATATTCAAAGCTCTCACAATAAAAATCAGACTCCGAATATGTAAGCTGCTTTTCATCCATATATGCCCTTAAGGCAGCAATTCTTTTTACATTCTCATAATTATCTTCCGGGCCCATGACAAACCAGTATTTTTTACATCCGTGTTTCTCATAAAGGTGTTCAATCATCATCCGCATTGCTTTTTCATTGTTGATTCCGACATAATAAAAATCTTCAATCTCATTTGCAATGGAAATGACCGGTACACCGGACTCTTTTGCCCGCCGTATCACATCTTCCCACACCTCCGGATAGCCAATGTTATTGAGATCAAGAATGATTCCGTCAAACTCACGCAGATCCGGAAGCCGGTATATATTATACTCACCGGTATTATACTCCTCATCGCAGCTCCATCCGCCCGAACTGTTAAAGATGTACAGACTCACTTCCTCGCCGGTCTGTCTGATTCTCTGAAGAATTCCTGCCGGCCATGCAAAAGTAAACCACCTTTTCCAGCCATCCATAATCAGTGCAATTTTCTTCATGACTCTCTCCTGTCCACCTTAATCCTGATAGGGTACTATACTAGTACATCGTTTTCAAAATAACTACACCATTCACTTGCCTGCGGATTGGTATAGTTATTTACGAAACGATGTACTAGACGAAAAAACCCCGGAAACAAAACGCTTCCGGGGTCTTCTATGCCAAATCAGCACTCGCACCCATTAAACTCTGGATAAGTACTCACCTGTTCTTGTATCGATCTTGATCACATCATCCTGCTCAACGAATAATGGAACAGATACAGTTGCACCAGTCTCAACAACTGCCGGTTTTGTAGCACCTGTTGCTGTATCGCCTTTGAATCCTGGCTCTGTATCAGTAATTCTTAACTCTACGAACAGAGGTGGCTCTACTGCGAATACGCTTCCGTTGTGGGAGCACATTTTAACCATTTCGTTCTCTTTTACGAACTTTAAGGCATCACCGATATCGTCTTTGGATAAAGCGATCTGGTCATATGTCTCAACATCCATGAAGTAGAATAAATCACCATCTGCATACAGATACTGATAATCTTTTCTGTCAATACGTGCCTGTGGGCATTTCTCTGTAGGACGGAATGTTTTCTCAACAACACCGCCACTCTTAATATTTTTTAACTTAGTTCTAACAAACGCTGCACCTTTACCTGGTTTAACGTGCTGGAATTCAATGATCTGGTAAATGTTACCCTCTAACTCGATGGTAATACCATTTCTGAAATCTCCTGCTGAAATCATGTAACTTCCTCCTTAAACATACGCCCGAGTTTTGGACTCTCTGATTTTTCTATTTTATAATAAATGCCTGTACATTTCAAGCTTTTTTTCGTTTTGCTCCATCAAATTGACAAAAAAACTGCGGATTTATTCATTTCGCTCCTCAATCTCATGGATCAGATCAATTCTCGTCTGGTGTCTTCCGCCTGAAAACTCTGCATCTAAATATGCTTTTACGATGTCTTTTGCAAGCTCTGTTCCTACGATTCTTGCACCGAATGCAATAATGTTTGCATTATTATGCTCTTTGACAAGTCTTGCAGTTGCACAGTCAGAACATACAGCCGCACGTACTCCCTTTACTTTATTCGCAGCAATCGAAATACCAACTCCGGTTCCGCAGATCAGCACTCCGCAGTCTGCCTCCCCTGCCACAACAGCACGTCCGACTTTTTCACCGTACTCCGGATAATTGCAGCTGTCTAAGGTATCTGTTCCAAAATTAATGACCTCATGACCTAATTCTTTCAAATAATCCATGATGACAAATTTTAACTCTGTTGCTGCATGATCATTTCCAATCGCGATTTTCATTTTTTTCCTCATTTCTTTCTATTTTATTTACTCTTAAATGAGCATTTTATCCATGACAAAAGCGCTGCCCAAAAATATGCTGTCTATTGTTTTTCTTTATTTTTTTTCCAGATCTCTTCTGTAGAAATACAGCACGATCTTTTCCAGATACCGTTTTAACACGATCTGTATCTCCTCTTTCGGATGAATCGGTTTTACCAGGATCGAGCGGATACCGGCACGCTTTGCACCATATACATCCGTAAAAATCTGATCTCCGACAAAAATGGTATTGCCGGTATCTGTCCCCAGTTCCTCCATCGCCTTTTTATAATTTGCCGGATTCGGTTTGCCCGCCTTATAGATATAAGAAACATTGACTGCATCATTAAACATTTTCACACGCGGTTCCTTGTTGTTTGACAACAGCATACACGCAAATCCCAGTTCTTTTAAATGTGCAAACAGTGCACATGCACGCTCATCCGCCGGTGCTCCATGCCGCACCAGTGTGTTGTCTATATCAAAAATCACACCGCGATACCCCTGTGCATACAATTCATCAAAATCTATCTCGTAGGTTGAATCCAGATACTCATCCGGATAGAACTTTTCCATCATATTTTCTTATCCTCATTTTCATACAAATTTGGGTTTGTATGTATATTTTTATTTGCCTGCAAATTTGGTCTGCATACATATTTTTTCATGTAAATTTTCATACAAAGTACAGTGTACTATACTTTCAAAAAAATATCCAGTAAAAAAGAGAATCACCCACAGGCAATCCCCTTTCCATCATCAATGTTCTGTTTACAATGAGAAATTCTCATTCGGACGAATATATAATAATCCGGTCTGGCTCATACGCTCTCCAACAAAAAACTGATACTGCTGTAACACCTGATCCTTCTTCATATCAGAGATAGCTTTCTCTACATCCAGACTTGTAATATCGCTCGCGATTCCTTTCAGATCATACTCTGCATCCGGCTGATATTGTTTCGCATACTCTGTGGCACCATGATCCGGCTTGTTATCCCTCTCACTCTCTGTAACCTCAGCCACACGGGTATCTTCCCCCGCCGTATCTATGACATTTGGTACACTTTCCTCCTGAATCTGAGTATTCTTTATGGTATTGTAATCATAAAACCCCGCCTGTATACGGATACCTGAAATATTCATACCACCCAATCCCATCCATCTGCATCTTCTTCTTGGCAAAAACTATATCGGTCTGCCTTTGTAAATACTTTAGCATAATTTTAGCGTTCCGTTACTTGTCTAACATCTTTTTCAATTCGCTCATAAATGTATTCACATCTTTAAACTCACGATATACCGAAGCAAACCTTACATATGCAACTGCCTCGAGATCTTTCAGCTTATCCATCACAAGTTCTCCGATCAGACTGCTCGGGATCTCCTTCTCCTCACGATTAAATATTTCCGTCTCAACCTCATCGACTAACTGATTGATCTGATTGACAGAAATTGGTCTCTTATGACATGCCCGCAGTACCCCTGCTTCAATTTTGGAACGGTCATACTGCTCCCTGTTATTGTCCTTTTTAATCACGATAAGCGGTATCGTTTCAACCTTCTCATATGTTGTGAAGCGCTTCCCACATTCATCGCATAACCGTCTGCGGCGAATCGAATTGTTATCGTCTGCCGGTCTTGAATCAATGACTCTCGTATTCTCACTGCTGCAAAACGGACACTTCATAAGCTACCTCCTATGCACAGACCCCATTTATTAAAAGTATATCCATTGTTTTTGTAATTGTCAACATAATTTTCCCTGTTATGTCCACCTGTTTTTGGTTATTTCAACGAAAAGTTTCGAAATATTTTCGTTTTACTGTATTTTCTTACGAACTTCTTTTTCTTCTATATCAACCAATATGATATCCGGTCCGATTTTTACGATTTTGCACCATGGAATATGCAGTTCAAATTCTCTTCCCACACATCCAAAAAACTTTGCCGGTCCAGGAACAATAATCGTCCGGATACATCCGTCATGCTCATCAAACTCCAGATCACAGACATTTCCAAGACACTTGCAGTCACAGACATTGATCACTTCTTTTTTCTGAAATTCACAAAAACGCATATAGTCTTCCAAATCCGTTCATTTAGAAAACCATATGCGTCCCGGTATATTTTTAGACTATTTTTTATACATTAAAGCGGAATAAGATTACATCTCCGTCTTTGACCACATAATCCTTTCCTTCCATTCCGACGATTCCTTTTTCACGCGCTGCGGAAAGACTTCCATTATCTAATAGATCCTGATAGTTTACAACCTCAGCCTTGATAAATCCACGTTCAAAATCCGTGTGGATCTTTCCTGCTGCCTGTGGAGCTTTTGTGCCTTTTTTGATCGTCCATGCACGGCACTCATCTTCCCCGGCAGTGAGGAATGATATCAGTCCAAGAAGTGAATAGCTTGCAGCTACAAGCTTGTCAAGTCCGCTTGACTCAACACCGAGATCCTCAAGATATTCTTTTTTCTCATCCTCATCAAGCTCTGCAAGTTCCTGCTCTATCTGCGCACAGATTACGAATACTTCTGCGCCTTCTTCTTTCGCCATCTCTCTGACTTTCGCAACGTGCGGATTCGATGCTCCGTCATCTGCAAGATCATCCTCTGCCACGTTTGCTGCGTATATAACAGGTTTTGCAGTAAGAAGGTTGTATCCCTTAAACCATATCTGGGCATCATCATCATCCGGCACTTCAAATGTTCTTGCCATCCTGCCCTCTTCAAGATGTGCTTTTACCGCCTCTACAAGTTCAAGTTCTTTCGCCAGCGTCTTATCCATTCTTGCCTGCTTTGCGATCTTTGCAATTCTTCTGTCAAGGATTTCAATATCAGAGAAAATGAGTTCAAGATTGATTGTCTCAATATCTCTTGCCGGGTCAATGGAACCATCTACATGGATAATGTTTGTATCCTCAAAACAGCGTACTACATGAACAATTGCATCTACTTCACGAATATTTGCCAGGAACTGGTTTCCTAATCCCTCTCCCTTGCTTGCTCCCTTTACAAGTCCTGCAATATCAACAAATTCAATCGTTGCTGGTGTAACTTTTTTCGTGTGGTAGAGTTCACCAAGCTTTACAATTCTCTCATCCGGCACGGATACAATTCCCACATTCGGATCGATCGTAGCGAATGGATAATTCGCCGAAAGTGCGCCTGCCTTCGTAAGTGAATTAAATAATGTAGACTTTCCGACATTTGGGAGTCCGACGATTCCAAGTTTCATTTTATTTTCCTTCTTTCTTATTTTTCTAGTGTTTCAAGGACTTTTCATGTGGTTGTCCCCCATCTTGTCCCCCATTTTTATATATTCCTTTTATGACCTTTCATGACCTTATGCAAAAACCATTCTATCCATATAATTGGAAAACTTATCTATCTCGGTTTTCACTGTCTCTTCGGTCAAGTGACTATATAAATCTAATGTGATTTTTATTGAGCTATGTCCCATCATTTGTGATAGCATTTTATAGCTTTTTGCATACTCTCCTGATGCACTTTCCAGAAATCGTGTTGCAAATGGTTCTATTTCTTTTTTTAGTTTTGGGTAGTTTCCATTTCTAACCGTATTAGGTCTCTTGTTGTTTTCTTTAAATCCATTCCATTGTTTGGCTTCTTTTACATTATCAAATATCCTGTCTACTCTTTTTCCACTAGCCGTTATAAAACATGCTCTATATTTACCATCTTTTTTTCGTTGGCTTAGATTTAGACCTAAATCTCTTTTAAATCAACTCCCATATTCTTATTTGCTCCCTTCATTAAATAAAAGAAGCCACCATATGACAAATAGTATATTAACATGGCTAGTGCTAATATTCAAGAAAAATCCTCCCCGCCATAGGGTAAATGAAATGACCCAGAAGCATATTTCTTGGTCATCATTTATGGAAAAGGTGACCTTGCCGTTATGAGCATTGAAGCCTACGAAGAATTAACCAGTCGCTTTGAATTATATAGCCAGATTAAAGAGGGTATGAATGATATTGCCTCTGACAACACACGACCATTCTCTGAAGCAATGGCTGATATTCGGAGCAAACGTCGCAGATGAGTTATAGCATCCACATCACAGCTACCGCAGAACGTGATATCCTGCGTGCCGCTGACTACATCAAATTT
>OHDD01001133.1_pt1 | contig 11704 bp, 9 predicted proteins | sample 1566941 | NCBI WGS metagenome assembly OHDD01 (sample SAMEA3879580, study PRJEB24766) | human gut metagenome | biome: human-associated habitat; feature: feces | place: USA | collected 1985/1987 | reverse complement strand
AATACTTTTAGAATGGTTTCGCTTGAATATAGCTTATTAAGCCTAGAACCTATTATTCCTCCTAGGATTCCACCCACAACCATAAATGGTAGCATACTTAAGTCAAATCCACTGAAACCAGAAGAAGTTGCAACGGTTACTAGCTTTGAAGCCTGAGAAAATAATATAGTTATTATTGAATTAACAGCTGCCTCCTTTGTATTCATTGAGAAGAATATTGTAAGAACACAAACATTTATTGGTCCTCCTCCTATGCTTAAGAAAGATGCTATTGCTCCTAAAAGCAACCCTATTGCTATACATGCTAAAGAATTTTCTATATGGTAGCTTTTAAATTTGTCTTTATTATTCATGTATATGTATACAAGAATTAGTAGTGTAGCTAGTACAAAGTTTTGGATTATTGTAACTGTTATTGGTTGCATTAAGGTTAAAATGAACTTTACTAGTTTTTCTCCTATAAGACCTCCAAAGATTGAACCTATACCAATAAGCACAGTTTTTCTTACTTCAATTTTGAATTTATAACGTATTTGCTTGATTATGGAAACTATAGCCATAGAAAAAACAGTGAATGACGATAATACACTTATTGTTGATAAGTTATAGTCGCCTAAGAAATCTAGAATGGGTTTTATTATTACCCCGCCACCAAGACCTGCCATTGAACCTAGGGTCGTAGCCCCTAAAGCAATAAATAAGTAAAGTAAATTCATTTGTTTTTCCTCCAATTCTAACTTTTGTAAAAAACCTATACTATCTATATTAATTTCAATTTCTATAATTTTCAAGCAGATTTCAAACTTATTAGAAAATAAAAAAAATACTATTTTATATGAAGAGTATTGGATTGATACTAATAAACAGTATTGTTTTTTTAAAAAGAGTATTAATGAGTATTATACTTGTTTGAAAACGTTATATACACTTGCAATACTGATTTTGGCACGGTACTTGCTTTAAATAAAGGCATAAGGAGGGAGTACATAAATGAAAGAAATAGGAATCATATTAATAAGTCATGGGCATTTTGCAGAGTATGCAATGAAGAGTGCTGAAATGATAGTTGGGAAGCAAGAGAAGTATAAAATAGTTTCAGTTACTGATGATAAGGATTTAGAAAATGTTTTAGAGGAGCTTAGAGAAGCTTATAAAGAATTAAAAGATGAAAGAGAAATAATTATTCTAGCAGATATATTTGGAGGGACTCCATGTAACGCTAGTTCAAGAATGATATTAGATGGATGCGATGTAGTAGTGTATACAGGATTTAATTTACCTGTTCTATTAGAACTATTATTAAACAGAGAGTTACCAACTGAAGCAATTAAAGAAAAGTTAGAAGAGGTTTATAAAGAAACATTTATAGATATAAACAAGAAGTTATCAGTAAAAGAAGAAGAGGAAGAAATAGCTTTATAGAGAGTTTAAGGAGGAAATAAAAATGGGTGTTAAATTAGTAAGAATTGATGACAGATTAATACATGGACAAGTTTGTTCAACTTGGATTGGAGACTATGGCATAGAACAAGTCCTAATAATTAATGATAAGGTAAGCAAGGATCCAGTACAAAAATCAGTAGTAGGACTTGCAGCTCCAGCAGGAGTAAGAGTTTTAGTATTTGGTGTAGATCAATTTATAGAAGTATTAAAGAAGAATCCAATAAAGAAAGAGACTTACAAAGTCAATTTCAGTAACCCCTGAAGAAGAAAGTGCATTTAAAGAACTTATGGATAAAGGCATTGAAGTATTTGTACAAATGGTACCTAAAGATGACGTAGTATACATGAAGGATCTAATTTAAAATTTATAAATAAATTAATAAAGGAGAGGTTATTATGTTAATCAAAGCATTATTAGTGGCTGTTTGGGCAGGTATATGTGCATGGGACCAATATGGACCACATTTAGGTTTCAGAAAACCATTACTTGCAGGTGCAGTAACAGGACTTATTTTAGGTGATTTAACTCAAGGTCTTATAATTGGAGCAACATTAGAATTAATGTGGTTAGGAGTAAACAACGTAGGTTCTTATGTTCCACCAGATGTTATTTCAGGTTCAGTAGTTGGTGTAGCAATTGGTATTTTATCAGGCGGTGGAGAAGCAACTGGTGTAGCTGTTGCAATTCCAGTTTCATTATTAGTTCAACAACTTGATATGTTATGTAAAACTATCAGTATTTCTTTAGTACACAAAGCAGATAAAATTGCTGAAACAGGTGACTTTGATAAGATTGACAAGCTTCAATATATGGGTGGTGGCTTAATTTTCTTAAGTAGAGCAGTACCAACATTTATAGCTGTATTTTTAGGAGCAAGTGCAATTGACTCTATTATGGCAGCAATACCAGCAAGCGTAATGACCGGTTTAACAGTTGCATCAAAAGCAATTCCAGCAGTAGGTATAGCAATGTTATTGACTATGATGCTTAAAAAGAATATGTGGATGTTCTTAATACTAGGATTCACATTAACTGCATACTTAAATTTACCTACATTAGCATTAGCATTAATAGGTGCATGTTTCGCAGGTGTTTATGACTTAATAATGAACAATAAACAAAAAGAATCATCTGTTAATAAAGCAGCGACAGTATCTATTGAAGTAGAAGAAGGTGTAGAAGGAGGCTGGGATCTATAATGGCTAACTTAATTGATAAAAAGGATTTAAAGAAAGTATTTTGGAGATCACAAATATGTCAATTCTCTCATAACTATGAAAGAATGCAAAGTTTAAGTACAGTTTATATATTAAAGCCAATATTTAAGAAGCTTTATAAAGATAAATCAAAAGAAGAAAGAGCTAATGCTATGAAGAGACACTTAGAGTATTTCAATACTCATCCAATAGCAATGCCTTTTATCTTAGGTATCGTAGCAGCAATGGAAGAGACAACAGATGAAGATCAAAAAGAATCAGTAATCTCAATGAAGACAAGTTTAATGGGTCCTTTAGCTGGTATTGGAGACAGTATGCTTAACTTCACATGGATGCCTATAGCAGGATCAATTGGTGCGGCATTCGCTTTAGATGGAAACATATTAGGTGCAATATTAATGTTCTTAATGATTAACTGTTTATACTTCCCGTTAAAGTATTATGGTGTAACTAAAGGTTATTCTAAAGGGATGGAAGTTTTAGGTGGAGAAGATAACGGAAAAGGTATATTTGACAGATTAGCAAATATGGCTAACGTTCTTGGAGTTATTGTTGTTGGTGGATTAATTGCAACAACTGTAAAAGTAACACTTGGTGTTCAGATTGCAGCAGGAGAAAATCCTTTAATGTTACAAGAAATGCTTGATAAAGTAATGCCGAACTTACTTCCATTAGCATTAACATTCCTTTGTTACTATCTATTAAAGAAATCTAACGGTAAGAATGCTGTTTGGGTAATATTCGGAGTATTAATAATAGCAGTATTATTGTCAATGGCTGGAGTTATAGTATAGAAGTAAAAGAATATGTGAACTTAAAAATTTAAGGTCACACCTAAAAATTATTGTAGACAAGCTGATAAGTATATTATTGCTTGTCTACAGTAATATGAATTAAAACTTAGTAAATTTGGAGGGGATTTTATATGAGAACAGTCGTAGTTTTAATGGATACATTAAAGAGAAATATGATGGAAGTCTACAATAATGAAACTTGGGTAAAGACTCCTAATATAACTAAATTCTCTAAGGAAGCAGTTACATTTGATAATCATTGGGTTGGATCTGCTCCATGTATGCCTGCAAGAAGAGATATACTTACTGGACGTTTGAACTTTTTAGAAAGATCTTGGGGACCAATAGAACCATTTGATATAACGCTTCCTAAAGTATTATCAGAAAAGAATGTATTTAGTCATATAGTAACAGACCATCCTCACTATTTTAGATTAGGTGGAGAGGATTATGTTCAACAATTCTCTACTTGGGACTTCTATAGAGGACAAGAAGGAGATCCATGGATATCAAAAATTGATGATCCATCATTTATGCCAGATGATTATTATGGAAAATTAAGAAGACAATATCAATGGAACAGAACAAAGTGGGAAAGACAAGAAGATGAATATCCAACTCCTAAGACATTTAATGCAGCCTGTGAATGGCTTGAAGATAATAAGGAACATGATGATTTCTTCTTGATGGTAGAAACTTTTGATCCACATGAACCATTTGATGTTCCAGAAGAGTATATGAAGATGTATGGTTGTGAATATGAAGGACCATATTTTGAAACACCAAATTATAAAGAAGTTGATGTGCCAGATGATGCCTTAGACTATATAAATAAGAGGTATGCCGCATTACTTACAATGACAGATAAACATTTTGGAAAATTAATAGATAAATTAAAGGCTCTTAATATATATGAAGATACTTTAGTTATAGTAACTACAGACCATGGATATTTCTTAGGTGAAAGGAATTACTTTGGTAAGAATTATATGCATATGTATAATGAGTTAGCTCACATTCCTTTATTAGTACATTTCCCAGAAGGAAAGATGGCAGGAGAAAGAGTGAATGTATTAACTCAAAATATTGATATTATGCCAACAGTTCTAGATTATTCAGGAGTAGAAATTCCAGAAGATGTTCAAGGAGCTTCGTGGAAACCAATTCCTGAAGGTAGAGAATATAACAGGGAGTATGCTTTATATGGTTACCATGGAATAGCAATGAATGTTACAGATGGTGAACATACATATTTTAGAGCACCTAATAAAGAAAATAAGCCATGCTTTGAATATACATGCATACCAACAACAATTAGAAAGTATTTAGGAAAAGGAAGAGAGAAGGAAATAGAAATGGGTAGGTTCTTAAAGAGAACAGATTATCCTGTTTATAAAATTCCAATAGAAAATCCTTCAATACTAGATAATGTTGATGATGCTTTGAAATATACTTCTGAAAGTAAGTTGTTTAATATAGTTGAAGACTATCCTCAAGTAAATCCAATAAAGGATGAAACTTTAGAAAACAAATATATTGACCTTTTAAAAAGAGGATTAGAAGAAATGGATGCTCCAAAAGAGCAATTTGAAAGACTAAATCTAAAATAGTAGGAGGAAAATTCGATGAAAGTAATAATTGCATCAGATAGCAAAAGTGTAGAATTTAAAAATGGTATAAAGGAAGACTTACTTAACAAAGGTTATGAAGTCATAGATAAAACAGAAGGAAAAGAAGTTGATTTTTATGATGCCTCAAATTTAGTATGTGAAGCAATTCTTAATAAAGAAGGGGTAAGAGGTATCGTAGTAGATGAATATGGTACAGGTTCCTTTAATGTGTGTGCAAAACATAAGTATATAGTATGTGCACAAGTAGCTGATGAACATTCAGCTAAGATGACTAGAGACCATAATAATACTTCAATAATAACAATGGGTTCTAAGGTTACAAGTTTAGAAATTGGAAAAAGAATTTCAGAAAAATTCGTTTCATCTGAATACTCAGGTGGAAGACATCAAATAAGAGTAGATATGTTAAATAAAATGGCATAGGAGGAAAAAGAAATGATTATATCAGTTGGATGCGACCATATAGTTACACATGTTAAAAATAGCGTAGTTGAGTATTTAAAATCAAAGGGGCATGAAGTTATAGATAATGGTACTTATGACCATGTAAGAACTCATTATCCAATATACGGAAAGGCTACTGCTGAAAAAGTAGTAAATGGAGAAGCAGATTTAGGAATAGTAATCTGTGGTACAGGAGTTGGTATAACTAATTCAGCAGCTAAGATTAAGGGAGCTAGAGTTGCTCTAGTAAGAGATGTTGAAACAGCAAGATATTCTAAAGAAGAATTAAACATAAATATTCTTGGTTTTGGTGGAAGAATTACTGGGATTGGATTAATGGAAAACATTATTGATGTATTCTTAGAAACTGAATACAAGCCAACAGAAGAAAACAAGAAGTTAATTGAAAAGATAGATAACATGATAGAAAAAGATTATGCAAATGGTGATGAACATTATTTTGATGAGTTCAATGAGAAGTGGGAAAGAGGAGAATATCACGATTAATATTTAGGGGGATAAAAATGAGTATACTATCAACAAGACAAATGCTTTTAAATGCACAAAGAGATGGATATGCTGTTCCAGCATTCAATATACACAATCTGGAGACATTACAAGTAGTTGTAGATACAGCTGTTGAAATGAGATCACCAGTAATAATTGCGGGGACACCTTCAACAATTGAATATGCAGGTGCTGAATATATAAATGCAATGGCAGAAGTAGCAGCCCATAAATATGATATTCCAATAGCAATTCATTTAGATCATTTTGAAGATGTAGAGGCTATAAAGAGTAATATAGATATTGGATTTAAATCATGTATGATAGATGCATCAAAGCTAGAGTTTGAAAAGAACATTGCTAAGGTTAAGGAAGTAGTAGATTATGCTCATAAATTTGATGCTACAGTAGAAGCAGAACTTGGAAAATTAGGTGGACAAGAAGATGACTTAATTGTAGATGAAAAAGATACAATGTATACAAACCCTAATGATGCAGCAGAGTTTGTAAAGAGAACAGGAATTGATTCTTTAGCAGTAGCTATAGGGACAGCTCATGGATTATATAAGGGTGAACCTAAACTTGATTTTGAAAGATTAAAGGAAATAAGATCAAAAGTAGAGGTTCCACTAGTTTTACATGGAGCCTCAGATGTTCCAGATGAATTGGTAATGAAGGCTATTTCACTTGGAATATGTAAGGTTAATGTTGCAACAGATTTAAAGATTCCATTCTCAGGTGCATTAAAGGAATACTTCAGCCAGCATCCAGAAGCTAATGATCCAAGAAAGTATATGACTCCTGGTAAAGAAGCAATGAAGAAAATAGTAGAACATAAGATACAAATTTGCGGTAGTGCAAATAGATATTAATAAAATAGGAAGTTAGATATGATATTAGTAGTAAATTTAAATGCATCTGTTGATAAAAGATATGAAATGAAGGAGCTTGAAAAAGGAACTGTAATGAGGGCTTTTAAGGTTGAAAACACACCTGGAGGTAAGGGAATACACGTTGCCAATGTAGCTACTATCTTAGGCGAAGAATGTATTGCAACAGGATTCTTAGGTGGAAAAACTGGTGAATTTATTGAAGAAAAGTTATCTGATTATAATATAAAGAGTGATTTTATAAAAATAAATGGTGAAACCAGAGAATGTTTAGCTATAATTACAGAGGATTTAGATCAAACTGAAATATTAGAACCAGGACCGGAAGTTTCTATGGAAGAACAAAATAAGTTCTTATTAAAATATAAAGAGTTAATAAAGAGCAGCAATATTATTGTTGCTTCTGGTAGTGTACCAAGAAATATTCCTAAAAGTTTCTATGGTGAATTAATTAGTATTGCTAATAAAAACAACAAGAAGTTTTTATTAGATACAAGTGGAGAACTTTTAGTGGAAGGTATAAAATCTAAGCCTTTCTTTATTAAACCTAATAGAGATGAAATAGAGGCATTAACAGGTAAAAGAATAGAAACTGATGAAGATGCTATTGAAGAAATTATAAAGTTCCAAGAACAAGGAATAGAATTTGTAGTTATTTCTCTTGGAAGTAAGGGCTCAATAGCAGGTTATAAAGGAAAGTTTTATAAAGTAATTGTTCCTAAAGTAAAAGCTGTAAATCCTGTTGGGTCTGGCGATTCTTATGTTGGTGGCGTAGCTGTTGCCTTAGAAAGAGGCTATGATATAGAAGATATATTAAGATATGCCTCAGCTTGTGGTACAGCAAATGCTATGGAAGAAGAAACAGGATTCGTTAGAAAAGAGGTAGTGGAAGATTTATTTAAAAAAATAACTGTAACTTTGAATAAATAATATTAAATAAAAGTGATTGCTTAAATGTTCAGTATTTATTGATTAAATTTAGATTCATCTTTAGTATTAGCGTAAAAACATGTATTAAAGATGAATCTTTTTTTGATAATTAAGAGTGTAATTATAGGATTGGTTGTAAGTCTATAATTATATAACAAAAAATAAGGAGATGAAGAGGTTTGAGAAAGAAGAGAATATTAAATTTATTATTATCGTTTACTTTGATTGTATCATGTGTTTCTCCCATATCAGTGGTTAGCGCTAAGAATATTAAGGAAGATGTAAACATTGAAAAAAACTTAATAGGATATTGGGATTTTAATGAAGGAACACTAACTAACAAAGCAAATAGTGATAAGAATGGAGAGCTCATAGGTAAAGGAATATCTATTAAAGACTCAGATATGGGAAAATCCCTTTACTTTGGTAGTGATTCTGATAGTTATATGAAGGTTCCTGAATTTATAAATACTGGTGCGAAACCATATACCATATCAATGTGGTACAAGTATGATGAGAATGTAACAACTCATAATAATACTGTATTAGCTCAACAAGATGGTAATGGTAGATCGTTACTATTATTAACTTCTACTAATAAATATAGAAGTTTTGTTAATGCACAAAATGTAGATAGTAATACAGATGTAGATATAAGTATTTGGCAACATGTATCAATGACAATAGATCCAGAATCTAATAAAATAAAGTACTATATAAATGGTAAATTTGACTCGGAAAAAGATGCAGGAAATAATAAAGTAGATGCATTAACAAGTTTATTAATAGGAAGGCATAAAAATGGTGGAAAAGATCCAGACTCAATGAAAGGGGAAATAGATGAGGTCCGTGTATATGATAGAATCATAAATGATAGTGAAGCAAAGGCTATATATGAATCAGTAAAATCACCTAATAAAACAATTGAAGATAATCTAATAGGACATTGGAACTTTGATGATGGAAATGTAGACAACTTAGTTGGAGATAAAGATGGAAAATTAATAGGTAATAATGTAGCTATAGGAAAATCAAGTAACGAAGAGTTGGGGAATTCATTAATCTTTAATAAAGGTAATGATAGTAGTCTAAAGATTGATAATTTCATTAATACAGGTAAAAATCCATATTCCTTCTCTTTGTGGTATAAAACCGGAGAAGTTAGTAAAGATAACCATACAGCGTTACTACAACAAGGGGATGCTGGAAGATCTTTATTAACACTTCGCCTAGATAATAAGTATGGTTCATATGTTAATGGTGCAGATGTTTTATCCACTAATACAGTAACTAAGGGAACTTGGCAAAATGTTATTATAACTACTGATCCTAAGTTAAATAAAGTTAAGTATTACATTAATGGAGAACTTGATGGGGAATATGATGCTGGAGATAACTCAGTTGATGAGATGACTAGCTTAATAATAGGAAATCATAAAAATCCTAATGCAGAAAATCCACAACAATTTGTAGGAGAAATAGATGAAATTAGGGTATATGACTATGCAATTGGTAAGGATATAGCAAAAGAAATATATGAAGATAAAGTAGATAAAAACGTAAAATTAAAATTAAATCCAAATGAAGTTGAACGTTCAATTGATCGTGCTACTTTTGGAATTAATCATAGATATTCATTTAATGGATATGGAAGCTTTGACTCTGAAACAGGAAAGATGAGGGAAGACTTTACAGAACTTTATAAAAATGCAAATTTTGGTTCTCTAAGATATCCAGGTGGTACTATCTCAAATTTATTTAGATGGAAAGACTCTATAGGAGATTCATCTAATAGAAAAAATCAAATTCATGGATTCTATAGTGCAGCTAAAGGAATAGAGCCTAACTTTGGATTAGGAGAAGTAGCTACATTTGCTGATGAAAACAATTCTGAAATAGTTTATGTATATGGATTAGGTAGAGGTTCAGCACAAGATGCTGCAGACTTAGTTGAATATCTTAATGCTGAAGTAGGTACAAATCCAAATGGGGGAATCGAATGGGCAAAGGTTCGTGAGAAAAATGGACATCATAATCCTTATAATGTAAGATTCTTTGAAATTGGTAATGAAATGAACCAAGGTGGAGTTGATGGATCAACTTCACAAATGTATTGGACTGCTTATGATGGAAAAGCTCTAGATCATTATATTAATGGTGGAACTATAAATATAACAAAACAAGAAGTTGTAGAACCAGAAGAATGGAATGCATCAACAGCTAAGAGTAATGGTGAACCTAACCAAGTTAAGTATATGAGATATGCTAATACAATACCGGGTAGAGGAAGTGATACTCAAGAGGATTATAAAAAAGATGAATTTACGGCAGTAAAAAAAGACTCAGTGCATGTATATGTTAATGATGTTGAATGGACTGTAGTAGAAAATATTAAAAATACTGGTGCTGAAAATGTAGTGGAAGTTAATTACTTTAATGGGGAACTATTATTTGGTGATGGAGTAAATGGAAACATACCTAAAGAAGGTGCTACTATAAAAGTATCATATACAGTTGAAAAAGATGGATTTATCCAAGTGTCACAAGCAATGAGAGATACAATTAAGCAAATAAATGAATTATCTGGAACTGATAAAGAAATTCAGGTATATTCAAGTTTTGAAACAGAAGGTTTTGTAAAAACTATGAATCAAAATAATTATAATGATTTATATGATGGTTTAACTATACATCCATACTCAGGTACTCCAACAGGTTCAGGAGAAGATTTTTATGACTCTGCAATGAAGCTAGCAGATAAAAATGGTATTGCTCATGTTCAGAAATACGTTGATTTAATGCCAGAAGGAAAGGTGCCTGTAATTTCTGAATTTGGTATATTTAGATCTACCAATCCACTATTAAGATCTCAGACACATGCTGTATATATAGCTAAATGTTTAATGGAATATGTGAGATTAGGTAGTCCATATATTCAAAAACATTGTTTAGTAGATTGGTACAGTGAAGGTGCAGATTCATTAGGACCAACACAACAAGCTGTAATACAAGCAGTACCTCAAGAGGGCGCTGATACATCAACTGGTGAAGGTAATTATAAGTTTTTCTCAACACCTTCTGCCCATGTATTTGAAATGTTAAATGGAATGTTTGGTAATGAGATTATAAGTAGTAACTTCAGTTATATGCCTAAATTTGCTAGTACTGTTGATGTATTCAATGCATTAGCCAGTAAGGATGAAGAGGGTAATATTTATTTAGCTGTAGTTAATCTAGATAAGAATGAGAAAAGAAATATAGAAGTTCAAGTTGATGGTGTAGACTTAACTAATAAGGTGGTTGATGTGCAGAAGCTTGCTGGAGATTCGTTTAGTGAAGAAAATACTTTAGATAATCCTAATAATGTTGAGATAGAAAAATCCAAATTTGTAGTAGATAATGAAGGTATGAATTTAGAATTAGATCCTCACTCATTTACTATACTAAAAATAAATAACAAAGAAGAAGTGAAAGCAGTTGATAAATCTAAATTAGAAGAGTTAGTTAAAGCTAGTGAAGCTAAGAATGAAGCTGATTATACAGCAGAAACATGGGCAGTATTTAAAAATGTTTTAAGTGAAGCAAGGTTAGTTTTAAATAACTCAGATGCAACTCAAGAGGAAGTTGATAATATAGTTAATAGTTTAAAAAGTGCTTTATCTAATTTAAAAGAGATAGAGAAAGAAATACCAAAAGATGAAGATAATAATGGAGGTAAAGAAGAGAATGATAATGAAGGTAGTAATCCACCAAAAACTGGAGATGTATCTTCACCTATTATGGCCTTGGCTTCAATACTTACATTAAGTGGAGTATATTTATTTAGGAATAAAAAACATAAGTGATT
>OHDD01001131.1_pt1 | contig 11715 bp, 10 predicted proteins | sample 1566941 | NCBI WGS metagenome assembly OHDD01 (sample SAMEA3879580, study PRJEB24766) | human gut metagenome | biome: human-associated habitat; feature: feces | place: USA | collected 1985/1987 | reverse complement strand
CGCATCGGTGAGCGCAAGGGCAAGAAGCACATCATCTCCACCGCCTTTGAGCATCACGCCATTCTCCACACCCTGAAAAAGCTGGAAAAGGAAGGCTTTGAGGTCGAGCTGCTGCCGGTGGGCCCCATCGGCACCGTCACCGCCCAGCAGGTAGCGGACGCTATCCGCCCCGACACCTGCCTGGTCACCACCATGTACGCCAACAACGAGATCGGCTCCATCCTGCCCATTGCGGAACTTGGCGCCCTCTGCCGGGAGCGCGGCGTGCTGTTCCACACTGACGCTGTACAGGCTGCCGGGCACCTGGCCATTGATGTGCAGGCCACGAACATTGACCTGCTCAGCCTTTCCGGCCACAAGTTCCACGGGCCCAAGGGCTCCGGCGTGCTGTACGCCCGCAAGGGTATCCCGCTGGTGAACATCATCGAGGGCGGCGCCCAGGAGCGGGGCAAGCGGGCCGGTACGGAAAACGTTCCCGGCATTATGGGCTTGGCCGCCGCGCTGAAGGATGCCTGCGATCACATCGACGAAAACGCCGTCAAGGTCTCCGCGCTGCGGGACCAGCTCATCGCCGGCCTTTCCCAGATCCCCCACGGCGCCCTGAATGGCGATCCCGTCCACCGGCTCCCCGGCAACGTAAACTTCTGCTTTGAGGGCATTGAGGGCGAAAGCCTGCTGTTGCTGTTGGATCAGGCCGGGATCTGTGCGTCCTCCGGCAGCGCCTGCACCTCCGGTTCTCTGGACCCCAGCCATGTGCTGCTGGCCATCGGCCGCCCCCACGAGGTCGCCCACGGCTCCCTGCGGCTGAGCCTGTGCGAATGGAACACTCAGGAGGATGTGGATCACATTCTTAAGGAGGTCCCCCGGATCGTGGCGTACCTGCGGAGCATTTCTCCCGTGTGGAAGGATCTTGCCAGCGGCAAGAAGCAGTTCATGCTGTAATGTTTCCGTTCTTCTCAACAACGCGAATATTTACTTTTTATAACCCAAGGAGGCTTTCAATATGGCACTTTATACAGAAACCGTCATGGACCATTTCACCCATCCCCGGAATGTGGGCGAGATCGCGGACGCCGACGGCGTAGGCGAGGTAGGCAACGCCAAGTGCGGCGATATTATGAAAATGTACCTGAAGATCAAGGATAACCGCATTGAGGATGCGAAGTTCGAGACCTTCGGCTGCGGCAGCGCCATCGCGTCCTCCTCCATGGCCACGGAGCTCATCAAGGGCAAGACCATTGAGGAAGCGCTGGCCGTCACCAACAAGCAGGTGGTGGATGCGCTGGGCGGTCTGCCCGCTTATAAGCTGCACTGCTCCGTACTGGCGGAGGAATCCATCAAGGCGGCTGTCAAAAACTATTACGACCGCAACAACATCCCCTACGACCACAGCAAATTCCCCGACTGCGAGCACTGCGAGGGCGGCTGTCCCATGGTCTGATGAAAAAGGTTCTGATTGCAATGAGCGGCGGCGTTGATTCCAGCGTCGCCGCTTCCCTCATGCAGCAGCAGGGGTGGGACTGTATCGGCGCCACCATGACCCTGTACCGCAACGAGGACATCGGACGCTCCAGCAGCCGCACATGCTGCTCTCTGGATGATGTGGAGGACGCCCGCAGCGTGGCGTTTCGGCTGCGGATTCCCTACTACGTTTTTAACTTCTCCGATGAGTTCCGCTGTCAGGTGATGGACCGCTTTGCGGATGCCTATGGACAGGGGCAGACGCCCAATCCCTGTATCGACTGCAACCGCTACCTGAAGTTTGAGCGGCTCTACGAGCGCGCCCGCATTTTAGGCTGCGACGCCATTGTGACCGGCCACTATGCGCGCATCGAGCAGGAAAACGGGCGGTGGCTCCTTAAAAAGTCACTCGACAAGAGCAAGGACCAGAGCTACGTGCTCTACTCGCTCACACAGGATCAGCTCGCGCATACACGCATGCCGCTCGGCGCGATGCACAAGAGCGAGACGCGCCGCATCGCGGAGGAGCAGGGCTTCTACAACGCGGACAAGCCGGACAGTCAGGATATCTGTTTTGTACCGGATCATGATTATGCCTCTTTTATTACACAGGAGACCGGAAAAGAAAGCAAACCGGGTAATTTTGTCGATGAAGAAGGAAACATTATGGGACGGCACCGCGGGCTGATTCATTACACGATCGGGCAGCGCAAGGGTCTTGGCATTTCTTCATCCACGCCTATTTTTGTCAAGGAACTTCGTCCGCAGACAAACGAAGTCGTGCTTTGCAAGTCCGAGAGTCTGTTTTCTCGTGACTGTCATGTGGATAATATCAATTATATGGCAGAAGAAAAGTTGACCGGGCCGGTCAAGGCTATCGGTAAAATCCGCTACTCGCATGCAGGTGCACCGTGTACGCTGTATCCGCAGCCGGACGGAACACTGTTGGCACAGTTTGACGAACCGCAGCGTGCCATGACGCCTGGCCAGGCTGCTGTCTTTTATCAGGACGATCATGTGCTGTGCGGTGGAACAATTGAAACAGAATAGCGAAACATAAGTCTGGATTTCAGAAGCAGTGAATGCTATAATGAATCCAGGCTTATTTTTGTACGATAAACAGACAACACCAAAAGAGGAAATGATATGAAAGAGATTATTTTTTTATTTGTGTTGTTTGTTGCAAATGTAATTCAGGCGATTACCGGATTTGCCGGGACAGTGCTTGCCATGCCGCCATCGATATATCTGCTTGGTATGGATAACGCAAAGGTGGTGCTCAATGTTATGGCGCTGTTGTCCGGACTGATGATTGCAGTGATGAGTTATCATCATATGAATAAAAAAGAAGTTATAAAGATCTGCGTATGTATGGTTGCAGGCATGGCAATTGGTATTCAGATCTGTAAAACAGTGCCATCCGAGCAGATACTTCTGATTATTTATGGTGTGATTATCCTATTGATTGCAGGGAAAAATCTGTTGTGTCACAGACAGCGTACCCTGCCCAAAGCATTTTTGCTGGTTATTTTGTTACTGGCAGGAGTGATCCACGGAATGTTTGTCTCCGGAGGGGCGCTGCTTGTTGTTTATGCAGCACAGGTATTAAAAGAGAAGGAAGAATTCCGCGCAACCCTTGCACCGGTATGGGTGGTGTTAAATTCTATACTTCTGGTATCACAGGTACGGCAGGGCGTTTTTACAGAGGGAAATATCAGGTTAATTTTAATCAGTATTATTCCTTTGTTTATGGCGACCTGGCTTGGGAAGAAACTGGTAAAAAAGGTATCTCAGAAAGTCTTTTTGAACCTGACGTATGTACTTCTTCTGGTATCCGGTTTATCATTGATATTGTAGCGGGGGAAACATGAGTATTACGTTGAGAGAGATTGTAAAACAGGTGAAACATCTGGAGATGAAACTGGTTGCTGGGGAAGCAGGGCTGGATCGGGAAGTCCTTTGGACCCATATGGTCGATAGTGATACCATTTCTGCTTTTTTACAGGGGCAGGAACTTACTTTTACGACAGGAATCGGAATCAGTGAGAAGTTACCGCTGCTTCGGCTTGTGCAGGAAGTATATCGCAACGGAGCCAGCGGGATTGTGATCAATATTGGACCTTATGTTGAGAAAATCGGACAGGATGTTTTGGATTTTGCAAATGAAAAAGCGTTTCCGGTATTTGAAGTGCCGTGGAAAATCCACATGGCAGAAATTATGCGGATTATCTGTTTTGACATCACAAAAGAACAGCAGAGTCGGATTGAGGTATCCGCAGCACTTAATAATGCATTTTTGTGTCCGGCACAAGAAGAATTGTATACCGTTCCACTTATGAGGAAGGGGTATATGGCAGACAGTATTTATACAGCAGTTACGATCCGGGTGAAGATGCAGAAAAATACAGTGGAAGGCGAGCGTATGGAGCAGCTTTATTCGCGGCTGAGCAGCCATTTGCGCTGTAATTATAAGCGAATACTTTGCTGTGCGCAGGAAAAACAGCTGGTACTGGTTTTATGCGATTATACCGGGACAGAGAAAAAAGATGTGCTGACTTATATTTTTGAACATTTTTGTCAGGAACTAAAAGAAGGGGAGACTGCCCTTTTTTGTGTGGGAAACCAGGCAGAAGGACTTCGCCGGCTGTATAAAAGTTATGAGACCGCAAATCAGATGGCAGATGTAGCAGTTATGGGAAATATTCCAGGCGAACAATGCTGCGGCCGGCATAAACTTGTATTTTATAAAAATGCGGGGATGTTTCGCATTTTGTTTGCATTAAAAGACGAAGAAGTCATGCAGGGGTATGTAGAAGATACGGTACAGCCGCTTCTGGAATATGATGCACTGCACCATACCGATCTGGCAGGCGTCCTGCAATGCTATCTCCGGCATGACGGCAGTCTGCAGGATACAGCGAATGAGCTGATTGTCCACCGGAATACCGTAAACTATAAAATCAATAAGGCATCGGAGATTTTAAAGATGGATCTGACCAGATTGGAAAATCGTTTGCAGGTTATGCTCGGATTTGGCATCTGTCAGATACTTCACAAATAGAATTTGTACTCAAGTACAAAAAAAATTAGACTTTGAAACATTGTATCTGCTTTTTTTATGCGCTAATATAAAGGCAGATCAGACAAAGGCGTCCAATCACAGAAAGAATCTGTGAGATGGACGCTTTTTCTATTTTACAGTAACCAAAGAAATGGTCTGTTTATCGAAAAAATAAGCAAAAGTTCAAAGCATGAAGGAGGATACAATTATGAGTTTAACAGGAAAAGAAATCGCACAGATGCACAAAGATTACGTAATGCAGTCATGGTCAAAATCCGGTGTAGATGCATTACCGGTGGAAAGAGCAGAGGGAATTTATTTTTACGATTATGACGGGAAAAAATATGCTGATATGGCTTCCCTGCTGGTATGTTCAAATCTGGGACATGAACTTCCAGAGATTGTAGAGGCAATCAAAAAGCAGGCAGATAAGATGTGTTTTATGGCTCCGGCTTATGCGTCCGAACCGAAAAGTGTGCTTGCCAAGATGCTGGTAGAACTGGCAGGCGCAGATACATATAAGAGAGTATTTTTTACAAACGGTGGAGCCGAATCCAATGAAAATGCAATTAAAATGGCACGTATGGTAACCGGCAGAACAAAAATTTTTTCCTGCTACAGAAGTTATCATGGAGCAACCCTTGGTGCATCCAATGCTTCCGGTGACTGGAGAAGATATGCAGCAGAAATCGGAGGTGCGAATGGATTTGTACATTTCATGAATCCGCAGATGTACCGTGATGGCTATACAAAGGGTGTGGACGATGCTGAAGTAACAAAGAAGTATCTGGATGCACTGGATCTGCAGCTTCGGTATGAGGGTCCGCAGAATGTAGCTGCGATTGTGATGGAATCCATCGTCGGGGCAAATGGAGTGATTCTTCCACCAGACGGTTATATGGAAGGCGTGCGGGCGTTATGTGATAAATATGGAATTCTTTTAATCTGTGATGAGGTTATGGCAGGTTTTTACCGGACAGGAAAAGCATTTGCCTTTATGAATTTCGATATCAAACCAGATATTATTACATTTGCAAAAGGTGTTACCTGTGGTTATGTGCAGCTTGGAGGCTGTATTGTAAGTAAAGCGGTTGCAGAATATTTTGAGGAACATGTTCTGCAGTGTGGACTTACCTACAGCGGTCATACATTAGCATGTGCAGCGGGTGTTGCAGCGCTGACTTATTATAAGGAGCATGATATCGAGGGACATGTGGCAAAAATGCATGAAATCGTAGCTCCGTTTATGGATGAGATGGTAAAGAAACATAAATGTATCGGTGAGGCAAGATGCATTGGATTATTTGGAGCCTTAGAAGTTGTAAAGAACAAGGAAACCAGAGAGCCGATGCAGGAATATGGAGTACCTGGTCCGGTGATGCCATGGATTTTTGCAGAATTAAAGAAGCGTGGATTTGCAACATTCGGACGTGAAAATTTCATAGAGATCTGCCCGCCTTTGATTATTACAGAAGAAGAATTAAAGGAATATCTGCCAATTCTGGATGAAGTTCTTACCATGGTAGATGAGAAATATTGTGATTAACCGGAGGAATGCGTATGAACTGGGATTATTTACAGCCTGTTAAGATTTACTTTGGAAAAGGAAGGGTACAGGAAATAAAAAAAATAGCGCAGGAACTGGGGTGTGCCCGCGGGCTTCTGGTAGCCGGACCTTTCTTTTTTAAAAGTGGATTGGCAGAAAAAATTATGAAAGAATCCGAAGGAATGCTGGTTGCTTCCTTCGGGGATGTATCTCCAAATCCGGATGTAACAGAAGTGGATGCCTGTGCGGAAATTATCCGTCAGAATGATATCGGATTTGTGGTTGCCCTGGGAGGCGGAAGCCCGATGGATTGTGCAAAGGCTGCTGCAAGCGTGGCTTTGACACAGGATTCTATCCGGAAATACCATGGGACGGGGGTTGCACTTCCGGCGGAACATTTGCCGCTGATTGCGATTCCGACTACCGCAGGAACCGGAAGTGAGGTGACCTGTGTATCGGTTCTTTCGGATCATGCAAATGGGAAAAAGGCACCGATTGTATCGGAAGGATTTTATCCGAAAGCAGCAATCATTGATCCGGAACTGACCTATACCATGCCGCCGGCTGTGACAGCAGGAACCGGAATTGATGTGTTGTCCCATGCGATAGAAGGGTATTGGAGTAAGGGACATCAGCCGATTTGTGATACGCTGGCGATTCATGCAGCGGCACTTGTATTTAAGTATCTCTATCGGGCATATAAGAATCCATCGGATGAAGAAGCAAGGGAAAAAATGTGCGAGGCATCTGTCATTGCAGGGCTGGCATTCACACTTCCTAAAACGACTTCTTCCCATGCATGTTCCTTTCCACTGACGAACATATATCATATTCCGCATGGAGAAGCATGTGGGCTGACACTTGATTATTTTGTCCGTATTAACGCAAGGGGAACCGGAGCGGAGCGTGTGGAAACACTGGCAAAGGCATTGAGATTTGCGGATGCAGAAGCACTTGCCGATGCAATTTTTGCATTGAAACAGAAACTGGGACTGCGGTGCGATTTAAAAGACCTGCATCTGGAAGAAGAACAGATTGCGGAACTGGTGAAAATCAGCAGACACCCAAACCTTTATAATAATCCAGTGGAAATTACGGATGAAATGCTTGATAAAATGTACCGGTATCTTGCAAATTAGTTTGTTTTTGTAGTTATTATGTGTTAAGATAATAATCATGACGAGGAGGTCAGGTACAGGATACCTGACCTCTTTTTCGTATTAATGATACAAAAGTGGAAAAGGAGAATACTACTATGAAATTAGTTACAGCAATTGTAAGACCGGAAAAAGTAATGGATGTCATCAAAGCATTGGAAGAAAGCGGTTATTTTGCATTTTCTAAATGGGCAATTTCCGGAAGAGGAAAAGAAAAGGGAATTCAGGTAGGAGATGTGCTTTATCAGGAAATGGCAAAAAGCATGCTCTATATCACCGTGGAAGATAAAGAAAAAGATGAAGTGGTGGATATTATTGTCAATAGTGCCAAGAGCGGAGCGTATGGCCACTATGGAGATGGAAAAATCTTTGTTTCAGACATCGAAGAGGCATATACGATCAGTGAAGAAACCAGAGAGGATGAAGATTAAATACCGGTAGAAGGGAGGAATCCGTATGGCGGAAAAAAGAACAAAATTGAAAAAGTCTATGGGACCCGGCTCTATCTGGGCAGTAGCAGTGGGATCAATTATTGGCTGGGGATGTTTTATCCAGGGAGGTCTCTGGACGCAGAGAGCAGGAGGACCGCTACCTTTGTTTCTGGGATTTTTAGTCGGCGGCCTGCTTATGATCGTTGTAGGTTACAGTTATTCCTATATGATTGCAAAATTCCCAGTGGCAGGTGGTGAGTTTGCTTATGCATACAAAGGGTTTGGACGAACCGCATCTTATATCTGTGGATGGATGCTTTCGCTGGGATATTTGTCAATTGTCGCACTGAACGCGACGGCCCTTCCGGTGCTTGCGTCGTATCTGTTTCCGGGAGTATTTAATCGTGGATATCTGTATACCATTGCAGGCTATGATGTGTATATGGGAGAAGTGGCATTATCTTTGTTTTTTATTGTATTATTTGGAATTATGAATTACCGGGGAGCAAAATCAGTTGGAAATCTGCAGCTGGCAATGGTTTTGATCATGTGTGCAGCAGTTGCGGTTTCTGTTGCCGGAACCGTTCTGACAGGTTCCTTTGATGCAGCAAATCTGGCTCCGGCATATGGGGCAGGAGGGAAAAGTTTCGGTGGTGGATTTGTTTCAATTCTTGCTTTGGCACCTTTTTTATATGTAGGATTTGACTGTATTCCACAGGCGGCAGAAGAATATGATTTTCCACCGCAGAAATGTAAGAAACTGATTATTTCGGCTTTAATTGTGGGAGCACTTATTTACGGAGCTATGGCACTTGTCACAGATAGTGTGTTGCCGTGGCAGCAGGTGCTTACCATGAAAGATGCTTCCGGTGCACCGGTTAAGTGGCATACAGGAGCTGTCCTTGACCTTGCAATGGGCAGACTGGGTGTGGGCTTTGTAGCAATTGCTGTATGCATGGGAATCTTCACTGGCATGAATGGCTTTTTCATGACTTCCAGCCGTCTGCTTTTTGGCATGGCAAGGGCAAAAATGCTTCCTTCGGCATTTGGAAAAATTCATCCAAAGCATAAGACACCGTCATTTTGTGTCGTATTTGTTACCATTATCTGCTGCATCTGTCCGTTTTTCGGCAGGGAAGTCATTGGCTGGGTAGTTGATATGTGTTCTGTCGGAACGGCATTTGGATATTTCTTTACCTGTGCCGGGGCATATATATTGTTAAAGAAATATGGTGATCCGACGGATACCAACCGGATTCATCCGGCAGTTGCCATGGGAGGCTGCTTTATCTCGGTTGCAATCCTGTTACTTTTGATTATACCGGGTTCTGCGGCATTTATGGCACCACAATCGTTTATTGCGCTGGTTGTATGGATTCTTTTGGGCGTATTGTTCTACTATATTTCACGAAAGAATTTCATGAAGATTACAAAGCGTGAGATGGATTATCTGATTCTCGGAAATGTGCAGGTGGTACGTGGAATGAGAAAGGGACAGGAGCCAGGACAGGTTGTACAGGGAAATGTGGTAAATCCGAAACAATAACATGAAAACCGTTACCGTGCAGAGATTTCTGCAAATGGTAACGGTTTTGATCTATTTATCTCTATCGCATACCATCATCAAATCGGGCTGCACAATCGTAAGTGGAGAATCATTTAATTTCACATCAAATCATGGCATAGCATATTCCGTCAAAGACTTCCAGTCTTTCTGTTTCTGGAAGATTTTCATATTGGTTAAGCGTGATAAAATCCAGGTTATTTTGTAATCACTTCTTGACACGGAACATGGAAAAGACTACTATAGGAATGAAAAACTAACAGCAGTTATAATAGACTAACTGTTGAGATTTGAAAGGAGAAGAATTATGAAAAAGATGCGCAAAGCATTACTCGCACTGTTATTGTCCATTACGGTAGCAGGAACATCTGCAGCACCGGTTATGGCGGCAGGCACCAACACAAGTGTACCAACGATCCCGACAGAGGAGTCCGACAGCTCCAAGGCGGATAAATTATTTACCGCAGTAAAAGGCGATTACATCCAGTTGTTCAAGGATGCATTATTTGATGTAAAATACAATAAGTATTGGAACGATGACGCAGCAGCCGTTGTCGGAGGAAGTGCTGTAGCAGAAGCCGTAAAGACGCTGAAGGCTTCCGTGGGTTCTACGACCTACGGTGACAAAGCAGATCCAAATACATTTTACTGTGGATTTATCAATGATGTAAAGGAAGTTTCTTTCCAGGACGGTGGCAAAGTAGAATTTACCACAAGCGACAGCAAAAAAGTTTCCCATACGTATAAGTTTTTGAAAAAAGATGCACTCAGCGGTGTGATGGAAGGTTATGTATTCCAGAGCACAGACAAAAACGAGGATGAGTTTAAGTATGTATTCCTCTGCCCGGATACTCCGGCAACAACCTATCACATTGAATTCCGTTACGGCAGCGATCTGACAGAACTGTTAAAACTCAACACCGGAAAATATGCAAACTGGGTAGGCTCCGGTATCTTAAAGAGTGCACTGACAGAGAAAAACGAGCAGATGATCCAAAACTGCATCGCTTTATTCTGTACCGAAAATCTTGCAGAAATGAAGAATGCAGATACCGCAGCGCAGCAGAGCGTTTTAGCAGGTGTCTGGGATGCAGATATGTCCGCATATGCCAGCAATCCGCAGTATAAAAACGCAAAAATGTATTGTGAACTGAAAGCGGACGGAACCGGAGTGACGTATTTCGATCCGAATGGAACCGGAACATATACCGAGAGTCCATTTACATTTTATGCATATGACAATGATGGAAAAGAAGATGTAAGCAGTGGTGTATACATCTCAACCGACAGTGAGAAACTTACAAAGGCCAGCAAGTATGCCATCACAAAGAAAGGTGAGGCAACCATCCTTACCTTTGAGACTCCGGACGGTTCTTCTATCAGCTATATCAAGCGTGACACAAAAGTTGCAGTTGTCAGCGAAAATACCACACTGTATGTAAAGGGTAAGACCAATATCCTTGCAAATGTCGTATCCGGAAGCGGAATTACAACCTACACCAGCAGCAACCCGAAGGTAGCCAAAGTAGATGCCAACGGTAAAGTTACCGCTGTAAAGAAAGGCTCTGTTATCATCACCGCAACTAACAACGGTGTAAGTGGACAGGTAAAAATTACCGTTAAAAATCCAACCTTAAACAAAAAGACAGTAACCCTGAAAAAAGGTAAGACTGCGAAGTTAAGCGTAAAGGGAAGCATTGGAAAAGTAACTTACAAATCTTCGAATACTAAGATCGCAGCCGTATCTTCCAAGGGTGTGATCAAGGCAAAGAAAGCAGGAAAAGTTACCATTACTGTAAAATCTAACGGTATCACAAATAAGTGCAAAGTCACTGTAAAAAATAAATAAATTTTGCAAAAAAACTAAAATGGAGAAAGACTCATGAGAGATTCGTGGGTCTTTTTTCATTTTATAGAAAATACCGTTTTTTGTGCACCAGAAATTATAGATGGAAATTTCATTGATGGTATTTTGTGAAACAATAGTTCTATTGAAGTATTTATATGAATGGGTATTATCAAATTATAAATAAAGGAAGATTTCTATATAATCAAAATTCATAGGAAAGATCATCGTGATACCTATATCAATAAAATTCAGTAAAAGATGCCATCGTGGTATCTATACCAATAAAATTCATGTAAAAGATACCATTGTGGTACCTACACGCTGAAAATTTAACATTCAGATACCGGAAAGTCTCTATAGATCAAAAATTGCTTTTCCAGATACCGCTTTTTCTAAAAAACCGGTATCTGGAAAAGCAATTTTTACTATATAGGTGACATTTTCTAATTTCAAACATTAAAATTTCGGAAAACCGTCACCTAAAACTTTAATTTTTCGTCTATAGATACCCGGCCTTATCATTGAGTGATTTAACAGGGTATTTTTATGTTTATTCCAGTTCATGGGATTCGTAGCTGTTTTTGAGGCGTCCCTTTAACTGCAGGTTCTGGTGCCTTTATATTTGTTCCACAGACAGGATTTGCGG
>OHDD01001113.1_pt1 | contig 11895 bp, 9 predicted proteins | sample 1566941 | NCBI WGS metagenome assembly OHDD01 (sample SAMEA3879580, study PRJEB24766) | human gut metagenome | biome: human-associated habitat; feature: feces | place: USA | collected 1985/1987 | reverse complement strand
AGCCCGCAACGTTGTCGAGGAAGTAACGGTCGTGGGTAATCGCCACTACGGTGCCTTCGAAGTCGTGCAGGAAGCGTTCCAGCCAGGCGACGGACTCGGCGTCGAGGTGGTTGGTCGGTTCGTCGAGCAGCAGCATATCCGGTTTTTCCAGCAGCAGACGGCACAGCGCGACGCGGCGGCGTTCACCACCGGAAAGATTAGCGATTTTCGCATCCCAGTCCGGCAGGCGCAGGGCGTCGGCCGCGCGCTCCAGCTGGACGTTCAGGTTGTGGCCGTCGTGCGCCTGGATAATCTCTTCGAACTTGCCTTGCTGTGCGGCAAGCTTATCGAAGTCCGCATCCGGCTCGGCGTATTTGGCATAGACTTCGTCCAGCCCCTTCAGCGCGTTAACCACTTCGGCGACCGCTTCTTCCACGGACTCGCGCACGGTGTGCTCCGGGTTGAGCTGCGGCTCCTGCGGCAGGTAGCCGATTTTGATGCCGGGCTGCGGACGCGCTTCACCTTCGATCTCGGTGTCGATACCGGCCATGATGCGCAGCAGGGTAGATTTACCGGCGCCGTTCAGACCGAGCACACCGATTTTCGCGCCAGGGAAAAAGCTGAGGGAGATATTTTTCAAAATATGACGTTTCGGCGGAACCACTTTGCCGACACGATGCATGGTATAAACGAATTGAGCCACGTTGGACTTCGCCTCTTTCTATTTTGATAGATAGTTCAAAGCCGAAGTGTAGCCTTTTTCGCGCGCTAATCCCAGCGAGGCGACAGGATTCACAGAAGCGTAAAAAAATGTCCAGGACATGGCGCGTTTAGCGTTGTCTGATTAGCATAAGTAAAGCCGCCTGCCGAACCGGCAGGGGTTTTTAAGCGGCACGATGCTGCGAAAATGCACCGGAAAGAGGAAGAGCTTGTGGAAAAAGCCAAAAAAATGGCGTGGCATCTTTTGGCTGCCAGCGTTGGTTTGTTGACGTTGAGTCAGCTGGCGCATGCGGATTCACTGGATGAACAGCGCAGCCGCTACGCACAAATTAAGCAGGCGTGGGATAACCGGCAGATGGATGTAGTCGACCAGCTGATGCCCACGTTAAGCACCTATCCCCTGTATCCCTATTTGCAGTACCGACAGATCACCGACGATCTGATGAACCAGCCGGCGCTGGTGGTGAAAAACTTTATTGACGCCAATCCGACGCTGCCCCCTGCGCGTTCATTACGTTCGCGCTTCGTGAATGAACTGGCCCGGCGCAGCGACTGGCGCGGCTTGCTGGCGTTTAGCCCGGATAAGCCGACCAGCACCGAGGCGCAGTGCAACTATTACTACGCCAAGCTGAGCGTGGGGCAGTCGCAGGAGGCCTGGAGCGGGGCGAAAGAGCTGTGGCTGACGGGCAAGAATCAGCCCGGCGCCTGTGAACCGCTGTTCAGCGCCTGGCGCGACTCCGGTCAGCAGGATCCGCTGGCCTATCTCGAACGGATCCGCCTGGCGATGAAGGCCGGCAATATCGGGCTGGTGAAATCGCTGGCCCAGCAAATGCCCGCCAACTACCAGAGCATCGCCAGCGCCGTGGTCGCCCTGGCTAACGATCCAAACAGCGTCCTCACCTTCGCCCGCACCACCGGGGCGACGGACTTTACCCGTCAGATGGCCGCCGTCGCCTTCGCCAGCGTCGCCCGCCAGGACGTGGAAAATGCCCGCCTGATGATCCCTTCGCTGGTACAGGCTCAGCAGCTCAATGAGGATCAGACCCAGGAACTGCGCGATATTGTCGCCTGGCGCCTGATGGGTAGCGATGTAACCGAAGAGCAGGCCATCTGGCGCGATGACGCAATCATGCGTTCGCAGTCCACGCCGCTGGTGGAGCGGCGGGTACGGATGGCGTTGGGGACGGGCGATCGCCATGGCCTCAACACCTGGCTGGCGCGTCTGCCGATGGAGGCGAAAGAGAAAGACGAATGGCGCTACTGGCAGGCGGATCTGCTGCTGGAGCGCGGCAGGGATGAGGAGGCGCAGGCGATCCTTCGCTCGTTGATGCAACAGCGAGGCTTCTACCCGATGGTCGCCGCGCAGCGTCTTGGCGAGGAGTATACCTTCCGCATCGATAAAGCCTCGGGCACCATCGATCCGGCGCTGGCCTCCGGGCCGGAGATGGCGCGGGTACGTGAGCTGATGTACTGGAATATGGATAACACCGCGCGCACCGAATGGGCCAACCTGGTCACTAGTCGCACCAAATCCCAGCAGGCGCAGCTGGCGCGCTATGCCTTCGATCAGCACTGGTGGGATCTGAGCGTGCAGGCGACGATCGCCGGTAAGCTGTGGGATCAGCTGGAAGAACGTTTCCCGCTGGCCTATAACGACCTGTTTGCCCGCTATGTTAGCGGCAAAGATATTCCGCAGAGCTACGCGATGGCGATTGCCCGTCAGGAGAGCGCCTGGAACCCGAAAGTGCGCTCGCCGGTCGGCGCCAGCGGACTGATGCAGATTATGCCGGGCACCGCGACGCATACCGTCAGTATGTTCAGCATTCCCGGCTACAGCGGCCCGTCGCAGCTGTTGGATCCGGAAACCAACATCAACATCGGCACCAGCTATCTGCAGTACGTTTATCAGCAGTTCGGCAATAACCGTATCTACGCCTCAGCGGCCTATAACGCCGGGCCGGGCCGGGTACGCAGCTGGCAGGGGAACAGCGCCGGACGGATCGACGCCGTGGCGTTTGTCGAGAGTATTCCGTTTTCGGAAACCCGCGGCTACGTGAAGAATGTCCTCTCCTATGACGCCTACTACCGCTACTTTATGGGGCAGCAGGATAAGATCCTCAGCGATGCGGAGTGGCGCCAGCGTTACTGATCGCCGGGAAGTATGTTATGCTTTGTACTCGTTGAAGAGTACATTCGACGGGCAGCGTAAGCTGCCCGTCTCAATATGGTGGCGCGATATGACCCAACAATCTCCCTATTCCGCGGCCGTTGCCGAACAACGTCATCAGGAGTGGCTGCGCTTTGTTGCCCTGCTTCAGCAGGCCTATGCTGAGGATCTGCATCTGCCGTTGCTGCAGCTGATGCTGACGCCCGACGAGCGCGAAGCCCTGGGTACCCGGGTGCGCATTATCGAAGAGTTGCTGCGCGGCGAGATGAGCCAGCGTGAGCTGAAAAACGAACTCGGCGCCGGTATCGCCACGATTACCCGCGGTTCAAATAGTCTGAAATCGGCGCCGGTAGAGCTGCGCCAGTGGCTGGAGCAGACGCTGCTGGCTAGCGATAAATAGCGTTATGGAACGGGCTTAGCGCCAGCACGACCGCCTGGTGGTAAACGCTGCTGCGGGTTAATCTGCCGCCGGTGAAAACCCCAATCGCCCCCTCTTTACGACCGATCTGATCGATGCCGGTATACTGCGACATGACCGGGCCGAGGGCTTCGCCAGCGCGAACCTGCTCAAGAATAACGTCAGGCAACGGCAGCGTGGCTGAGCGCGCTTCTCCGCGCTGGCTGGCGCTTTCGATGACCACCCAGCTAAAGGTGCTGTCATCGTCGATACCGGCTTCGATGGCTACCCAGAAATCGGCATTTGGCTGGGCAAGGCGCGCATTGGCGACGCGATTTCGTGCGCCAGCGCGCGTTTCCTCGCTGCCGAAGGGCTGTTCCGGCACGCCGCTCTCGACGGCGACGGACTCAATGTGGCAGGATCCTTCGCCGAAAATCTCGTCAAAAGCCTGCAGAATTGCCTGAATTTTGGCGGGATTAGTGGTCGCTGAGACAACATGGTGCATAATCAAAACAACTCAGAATAAACTAACGTCATCGCAGTATACTCTAAATCACCCCGAGGGCAGGCGGTAATGCCCGAAAGCGGTTGATAACGAGTCCAGAACGGAAAAAAAGCATGTTACAAGTATACCTTGTTCGCCACGGTGAAACGCAGTGGAACGCCGAGCGACGTATTCAGGGTCAGTCCGACAGCCCGCTGACCGCCCATGGTGAGCGCCAGGCCTGGCAGGTGGGCGAGCGCGCCAGAACGCTGGGGATCACCCATATCATTACCAGCGATCTGGGGCGAACCCGCCGCACAGCAGAAATTATCGCCGAAGCCTGCGGCTGCAGCGTGATCGCCGATGCGCGCCTGCGCGAACTGGATATGGGGGTGCTGGAGAAGCGCCATATCGACTCGCTCAGCGAAGAAGAAGAAGGCTGGCGTCGCCAGCTGGTCAACGGCACACCGGACGGTCGTATTCCGCAGGGCGAATCGATGCAGGAGCTCAGCGAGCGTATGCATGCGGCGCTGGCATCCTGTCTGGAATTACCCGCCGGTAGCCGGCCGCTGCTGGTGAGTCATGGGATCGCGCTGGGCTGCCTGGTGAGCACGATATTAGGGCTGCCGGCGTACGCTGAGCGTCGTCTGCGGCTGCGCAACTGCTCTATTTCGCGCGTCGACTATCAGCAAAGCCCGTGGCTGGCTTCCGGCTGGGTGGTGGAAACGGCGGGCGACGTCTCGCATCTTGACGCCCCCGCAATGGACGAGCTGCAGCGTTAACGGCGGATCGGGATCAGATACTCGCAGCGCAACTGAATCGGCGTGGCCTGATCCCGGCTTTCATCTTCAGGGTAGAAGCGTTCAATATCCAGCCCCTTGCGACGCGTCAGGTTCAGCATCGGCATGCAGGTGCCGTAGACGGTCAGGATGAATTCCTGCAGACCGGTACCCAGCCCTTCATACGTAAACATGACATACTCGCCGCCCTCCAGGGTCACTGGATGGGCATGCTGCAGGTGGCCGTTAGCCATCTCCGGCGTCAGCGCGGTGGTATAGAATACTTCCTGCTCATCGTCTTTTTCCAGGCTCGGACGCGGCTCATGCAGCCCGTAGAGCACCGGGGGGATTGACGGTGAGTTGCCGAGGAAGTCTCGCCAGAACTGGACCCGCATCTGGTTACGAAAATCGGAGATTTCCTCGAGCTTACAGGTATAGCTCTGGGTCACGCCAAGCAGCTGAGTAGGGGGCAGAGTGATAAGCTCATGTTTTGGCAGGGTAAATTCGCCAAGACGCAGCGGCGGGCGCATACCGAACGAACTCCAGTCCGGCGAGCGGCGGTAGAGCGCCGGCGTCAGCGAGAATTGTTTCTTAAACGCTCGGGTGAAGGTCTGCTGGGAGTCGAAACGGTACTGCAGCGCAATATCAAGGATTGGACGGGCGGTCAGGCGTAATGCGACAGCAGATTTCGACAAGCGGCGCGCGCGAATATAGGCACCGATGGCATGGCCGGTGACATCCTTAAACATTCGCTGCAAATGCCACTTGGAATAACCTGCCTTCGCCGCCACATTATCCAGAGAAAGCGGCTGATCCAGGTGACCTTCCAGCCAGCTAAGGAGATCGCGAATAATCCCTGCTTGATCCATAAAATGTCCCCATCCTTAAACACAGGTGCCTGATATTAAAGTAGCGGATAATAGCATTTTTTGATGTTTTAGCATTCAGTGTTTTTTTTGCTTTTAAATGCGGTAGGTCAGGGGATTTGAACGATAATTTTGTAAAGCTGTGATCTATAAACCTTTTCTGCTAAGTGCGTGATAATCACTCAGCTATATTTTTTAATAATGGTAACAATATGAAATACAAGAAGTTTGCGATGGGGCTGCTCCTGCTGGCCGGTAGCCAGCTGGCTCAGGCGGAGCAGATTGGTTCCGTGGATACGGTCTTCAAATGGTTAGGGCCGGATCACAAAATCGTCGTCGAAGCCTTTGACGATCCGGATGTACAGAACGTGACCTGCTATATCAGCCGGGCGAAAACCGGTGGCATCAAAGGCGGGCTGGGGCTGGCGGAAGATACCTCTGACGCGGCGATTTCCTGCCAGCAGGTCGGGCCGATTGAGCTAACGGACAAAATCAAAAACGGCAAAAGCCAGGGCGACGTGGTGTTCCAGAAGCGCACCTCGCTGGTGTTTAAAAAACTGCAGGTCGTGCGTTTCTATGATGCGAAGCGCAATGCGCTGGTCTATCTGACCTACTCGGATAAAGTGGTTGATGGCTCGCCTAAGAACGCCATCAGCGCCGTGCCGATCATGCCATGGAATAAATAAACGGGAGCGCGCATGCAGCAGCCACGGATTTGGTTAGTTGAGGATGAACAGAGTATCGCTGATACCCTGGTTTACATGCTGCAGCAGGAGGGCTTCCAGGTCAGCGTCTTTGGCCGCGGTTTGCCCGCGCTGGAGGCGGCGGCGCATCAGGCGCCAGATGTCGCCATCCTCGACGTCGGCTTGCCGGATATCAGCGGCTTCGAGCTCTGTCGGCGTCTGCTGACGCGTTATCCGGCGCTGCCGGTGCTGTTTTTGACGGCGCGTAGCGACGAGGTCGATAAGCTGCTGGGGCTGGAAATCGGCGCTGACGATTACATCGCCAAGCCGTTTTCACCACGCGAAGTCTGCGCGCGGGTGCGAACCGTGCTGCGGCGGCTGCAGAAGTTTGCCGCGCCATCGCCGGTGGTACGCGTCGGCGAGTTTGTGCTCGATGAGCAGGCGGCGGCGATCAGCTGGTTCGGCCAGCCGTTGAATCTGACGCGCTACGAATTTCTGCTGTTGAAAACCCTGCTTCACGCGCCCGGTCGCGTCTTCTCCCGTCAGCAGCTGATGGAGCTGGTGTGGATCGATGCCTGGGAAAGCCTCGACCGTACCGTCGATACCCATATCAAAACCCTGCGCGCTAAGCTGCGGGCTGTGAATCCTGAAAAGGCGCCAATCAATACCCATCGCGGTATGGGCTATAGCCTGGGGCGCGGCTGATGCGCATCGGCATGCGCCTGCTGCTGGGCTATTTTCTTATCGTCGCGATCGCCGCGTGGTTTGTGCTGTCGATCTTTGTCCAGGAAGTGAAGCCGGGCGTGCGCCGGGCGACAGAGGGGACCCTCAATGATACCGCTACCCTGTTGGCGGCGCTGGCGCGTGAGGATCTGCTGGCGGCAAACCCGCAGCAGGGCAGGCTGGCGCAGGCCTTTCACCAGCTCAACCAGCAGCCGCTCAACGCCAATATTGGCGGAATAAAAAAGGTACGTAATGAGTACCGCGTCTATCTGACCGATGCCCGGGGCAAGGTGGTGTTTGACTCCAGCGGGCAGGCGACAGGGCAGGACTATTCGCGCTGGAACGATGTCTGGCTCACCCTGCGCGGCCAGTACGGCGCGCGCAGTACGCGCAGCGATCCGCATGATGAAGCCAGCTCGGTGATGTATATCGCCGCGCCGGTGATGGATAAGGGGCGGATTATCGGCGTGCTGAGCGTCGGTAAACCCAACCTGGCGATGACGCCGGTCATTAAGCGCAGCGAGCGGCGGATCCTCTGGGCCGGCGGCGCCCTGCTGGGCATTGCGCTGTTGATTGGCGGCGGCGTCGTCTGGTGGATCAATTTCTCTATCGGCAAGCTGGTGCGCTATGCGGACTCGGTGACCGCTGAGCGCCCGCTGCCGCTGCCGGAGGTTGGTAGCAGCGAATTGCGCAAGCTGGCCCAGGCTCTGGAGAGCATGCGGGTAAAGCTCGAAGGTAAGAATGCCATCGAAAACTATGTCTATGACCTGACCCATGAACTGAAAAGCCCGCTGGCGGCCATCCGCGGCGCGGCGGAGATCCTGCGCGAAGGGCCGCCGCCTGAGGTGGCGGCGCGGTTTACTGATAATATCCTCGCGCAAAACACCCGGATGCAACTGCTGGTGGAGCGGCTGCTCCAGCAGGCGCGACTGGAAAGCCGGCTGGAGATAAAGCAGCAGCCGGTGTCGATAGATGCGCTATACCAACGGCTGACGGAGGAGCGCAACATCGCTCTGGCGGCGAAAGCTATCACCCTGCGCTGGCGGGAGAGTGGGATGCTGGTCAATGGCGATGGCGAGCTGCTGGCCCAGGCGCTGGGTAATCTGCTCGACAACGCGATTGACTTTACCCCCCAGGGCGGTGAGATCGCCCTGGCTGCGGAGAAGCGAAATGAAGAGGTGCAATTGAGCGTTATCGACAACGGGTGCGGTATTCCGGACTATGCCCTGGAACGAATCTTTGAGCGATTCTATTCGCTGCCGCGCGAAGACGGCCATAAGAGCAGCGGCCTTGGGCTGGCGTTCGTTCGTGAAGTCGCGCGCCTGCATCACGGCGATATCAATCTGCACAATCGGCCCGAAGGCGGCGTGGTCGCCACGCTGCGACTTCACCGTCCCTTCACATAGCTTCAAATTCTCCCCACACAGCCGTCCTATTGTGAGGCCATCACGATAGGGAGAAAGGCTATGTTGAAATCACCGTTATTCTGGAAAATCACCACGTTAATAGGCTGTATTGTGCTGCTATCTTTGCCGTTAATGATGGTCAGGGAGCTTATTAATGAGCGAGCGGATTATCGTAGCGAAGTGGTGGACGCCATTGAGCAAAGCACCAGCGGCTCGCAAAAACTCGCCGGACCGCTGATCGCTATTCCGATAACCGAGACCCTGACCCGCATGGAGAACCAAAAAGAGGTCAACTATCAGCGGAGCTGGGTGTATTACTGGCTGCCGGAGTCGCTGGCGGTCACCGGCAAACAGACCGTGGAGTCGAGGAGGGTGGGCATCTACAGCGGCCAGGTCTGGCATAACGCCTTGCAGATTAAGGCCTCGTTTGATCCGCTGCGTCTGGCGGCGCTGAGAAAAACGAATATCGTCTTAGGCCAGCCGCGGCTGGTGGTGAGCGTCGGCGATGCCCGCGGCATTGGCGCCATCCATGCCCCGGAGGTCAACGGTAACGTATTAAGCGTGGAGCCGGGGCTGGGGATAAGCGGCGATGGCGCAGGTATTCATATGCCAATGCCTGCGCTGGCGGAGGACAACAAGCCGCTTGAGATTGCCTTTTCACTCGATCTGAACGGGACGGGAGAGTTTTCACTGGTGCCGCTCGGGCGTAACAGCGAGCTGCAGCTGACCAGTAACTGGCCGCATCCCGGTTTTCTCGGCAGCTTCCTGCCAACGCAACGGGAAGTGAGTGCTGCCGGCTATCGCGCCCACTGGCAAAGCAGCTGGTTCGCCAACGATATGGGGAGCTATTTCAAGGATGATATGGAGATCCCGTGGTCGCGACTGCCGGCGTTCAGTGCCGATGTGATGTCCCTTGCCGACCAGTACCAGCTAACCGATCGGGCGACAAAATATGCCATCCTGTTAATCGGGCTGACCTTTATGGCTTTTTTCGTGTTCGAGAGCCTGACCCGTCGTCCCCTGCATCCGATGCAATATCTGCTGGTGGGCTTATCGCTGGTGCTGTTTTACCTGGTGCTGCTGGCGCTCTCAGAGCACATTGGTTTTACCGCCGCCTGGCTGGCGGCCAGCCTGTCTGGCGCGGTGATGAATGGGATCTACCTTCAGGCAGTGCTCAGAGGATGGCGTAACAGCCTGCTGTTTGTCGCCGCGCTACTGCTGCTGGATGGCGTGATGTGGTTTCTGTTGCATTCTGAGGATAGCGCGCTGCTGCTGGGTACCGGGGTGCTGGCGCTGGCGCTGAGCGTCCTGATGTTTTTGACCCGTCGCGTGGACTGGTATGCGTTATCGCTGCCGAAAGGCACAGTGCCTCCGACACCGGCTGCCGATGACGATAAGCTGCGTCTCTGGAAAGAGTGACGGCATAAAAAACGGCGCCCCTGGGGCGCCGTTTTCGCATCATGGCTGCGGAATAAATCGTATTATTCCTGCAGATCGCCACAGAAACGGTAGCCTTCACCGTGAATGGTAGCGATGATTTCCGGGGTATCCGGAGTGGATTCGAAGTGTTTACGAATCCGACGAATGGTCACGTCAACGGTACGGTCATGCGGCTTCAGCTCGCGACCGGTCATTTTTTTCAGCAGCTCGGCACGAGACTGAATTTTGCCCGGGTTTTCGCAGAAGTGCAGCATCGCGCGGAATTCACTGCGCGGCAGCTTGTACTGTTCGCCGTTCGGGCTAACCAGGGAACGGCTATTGATATCGAGTTCCCAGCCGTTGAACTTGTAGCTTTCTACGCTGCGACGCTCTTCGCTCACGGTACCGAGGTTCATGGTACGGGAGAGCAGGTTGCGCGCGCGGATAGTCAGTTCACGCGGGTTAAACGGTTTAGTGATATAGTCGTCAGCGCCGATTTCGAGGCCAAGGATCTTATCCACTTCGTTGTCGCGGCCGGTTAAGAACATCAGCGCGACGTCAGCCTGCTCGCGCAGCTCGCGCGCCAGCAGGTCCAGGGCCACCTCCCAGCTGACTTCGACAAAGGGCTCTTTACCTCGCCCTTCTCGTGACGCCGGCCCGTGCTGGAGATAGCCGGCGCGCACCGCCGGACGGCGAATGCGCGTTTGGCTGGTCACCGCGTCGGGAAGCGACTGGCCGATGCGTGAGGGATTTTTATCCCAGGGCACCGGCTTAACCGCCACGATCTCGCCCTCACGGCTCTCCACCTGCCAGGTTCCCCAGTGCATCACCGTATAATTATGCTGTTTCTTCATAGCGCCCGCGTTCTTCTCAGCTTAAGGTTCATTACAATAAAGCGGGGAAATAGGGTAATAATCCTTACCCGGCCAGACATTGCTCTGCTAAAAAAAGCTTTAGCCCGCGCAATCTTCTTTTTTTCTCTGTAGACGCCGTATTTCCCATGCACTCACAATATTAAGAAAATTGTCTTTATCCGCTAAATAAACACGGAATAAGTCAAAAATAAAACCACAAAATAAAAAGGTCTATCCGCCATCATGAAATATTTTCAGGTTCCTCATGACAAAATAAACTTTTTCTCTGACGTTTCTGCGATATAACATTCCTGGCATAACTTAGACTTATTTTGTATTTGAGGTGGCGAGGTGCTTCTTGTCATGCTACCGGTCCGTAACCACCTTCATCACAGGATCATAATAACAATGTCGCAGAAAAGAAAATTATTGCCTGCCGCGCTGGGACTGCTTTCCCTTGCCTCGCTGAGCGTCGCTGCCGCAGACGCCCTCTCCTTACAGGGAAAAACCATTGGCGTTGCCGTGGTCGGCACTCAGCATTTCTGGGATCGCGAGGCCTTTAAAGGCGCGACAGAGGAGGTGGAGAAGCTGGGGGGCAAAGTCATTGGCGTCGATGGCGGCCGCGATAATCAGGTGCATGCCAATAACCACGATATTTTACTGTCACGCAAGGTGGACGCGGTAATTAGTATTCTCGGCGATAGCGCCGTCGAACCAAAATTTAAAGCATTGCGTGATGCCGGTATCCCGGTATTTACCGTAGATCATGTTTCTCAATATTCGGTCAACAATACTACTTCCGATAACTACACCTTAGGCTCAACCATCGGCCGCTACATGGCGGATGAATTAGGCGGCAAAGGCAACGTCGCCGTATTTAACGCCTTCTCCAGCGCGCTGCGTATTTGCGGAATTCGCTACGATCAGTGGAAATATGTCCTTAAGGATTATCCGGATATTCATATTATCCAGCCCGAGCTCGCGGAACAGTTCGCCAACTCGCCGGAAGACGCGCGCAAGAAAACCCTCGAATTACTCAGCCAGTATCCGAAAGGCAAACTGGACGCCATCCATGTCGCCTGCTGGGATCAACCGGCCATCGGCATCGTCCAGGCGCTGGAAGAGACCGGTCGCGATAAAGACGTGAAAGTGACGGCCATCGACGCCGGTCCGGAGACCCTGGAGATCATGGCGGAGCCCGGCAGCCCGTTCGTGGCTAACGTCGCGCAGCAGCCGCATCTGATCGGCCAGACCTCGGCTGACAACGTGGCCCGCTACTTTGCCGGCCAGAAACTACCGGTGCAAACCTTTATTCCGGTGGTTCCGGTGAAAGGTCCGCAGGAAGCGAAAGCGGTGTATAAACAGTTGGGATACGGCGAGCTGCAGTGATTAATCAACATCCTGGCGGGGAACGCCCC
>OHDD01001112.1_pt1 | contig 11897 bp, 14 predicted proteins | sample 1566941 | NCBI WGS metagenome assembly OHDD01 (sample SAMEA3879580, study PRJEB24766) | human gut metagenome | biome: human-associated habitat; feature: feces | place: USA | collected 1985/1987 | reverse complement strand
GGATAATATTGGATTATAATACTTTTGAATTTATTGTAAGAGATGATATAATAACATTACTAATATCGATAACGAAAGAGGTTATTAATAATGAAAAAAGGATTATTTATTGTATTTGAAGGTGGAGAAGGATCTGGTAAAAGTACAATATTAGAAAAAATATATAATTGGCTACTTGAAGAGAATAAGAATGTAGTAAAAACTAGGGAACCAGGAGGCATTAAAATTTCTGAGCAGATAAGAGAGATAATATTAAGCTCAGAAAATGAAGAAATGGATGGTAAGACAGAAGCTTTACTTTTTGCTGCTGCAAGAAGACAACATTTAGTGGAGAAAGTAATACCAGCGTTAATAGAAGGAAAGATAGTTTTATGTGATAGGTTTATAGATTCTTCACTAGCCTACCAAGGATATGCAAGAGGATATGGAATAGAAGAAATATATAAAATAAATTCCTTTGCTATAGGTGAATATATGCCAGACTTATCTATACTGTTTGATATAGAACCTTCTACAGGATTGGATAGAATAAAAAAGAACTCTAGTAGGGAAGTAAATAGATTAGATAAAGAGAGAGTAGAATTTCATAATAAAGTTAGAGAAGGATATCATGAAGTATTAAAAATAAACGATAAAATGATAAAAATTGATGCATCTAAATCAATTGAAGAAGTATTTGAGGATGTTAAAGAAATAATATTAAAACATATAGGGTAAAAAATTGTTTTTATGTAAAATAGAATTGAGTTTATGATAAAATATAAATATATAGGGAATTGAAGTTTAGGAGGGATGTATTATGAAAATGGTCATTGCTATTGTACAAGATGATGATGCTTTAGATTTAATTGATACACTTACAGAGAAAAAGTTTGGAGTAACAAAACTTGCGACAACAGGTGGGTTCTTAAAGTCAGGAAATACAACATTAATGATAGGTGTAGAGAAAGAACGTGTAGATGAAGTTATAGGCTTAATAAAGGATGTTTGTCAAAAGAGAACAGAGGTTGTAGCTTCACCATCTCCATTAACAGGAGGAGCGGGTGTTTATATGCAATATCCAATAGAAGTTGAAGTTGGAGGAGCAACATTATTCGTAATTGATGTTGATCAATTTTTAAGAGTGTAGATTATAAAAGAGGTGATTTTGTGGAAGAATTTATTGGATTTAATGACATAATAGAAGGATTTAACAAACGTGTAGATAAAGGTACTCTTTCACATGCTCACCTTATTGTTGGACCAGACGGGATAGGTAAAAGTATTTTAGCTAGGAAATTTGCTTTGAAAATATTAAATAAAGAGATAGATAAAGATTATATAGATATAATTCATTATAGAGCTAAGAAAGCTTCATTTGGAGTAGATGATGTAAGAGGAATTATTGAAGAGATAATGAAAAGGCCATATGAAGGAGATAAAAAGGTTGTTATTATACATGAAGGAAATAAGCTTACTGTTCAAGCACAAAATGCTTTGCTAAAAACAATTGAGGAGCCTCCAAAAGGAGTATACATAATATTATTAACTGATAGTATAGAGTTAATGTTGGATACTATAAAATCTAGATGTCAAATATATAAATTAACACCTTTAAGCAAGGATGAGGTTAATAGATATATTAGTAGGTTAGGAAATTTTGATGAAAATAAGGTTTTATTTGCTATAGCATATGGTGAGGGAATTCCAGGAAGAGCAGAAAGAATATTAAATGATGAAAAGCTTAATTTATTAAGAAATTGTATTATAGATTTGTTAACTGATATTGATAGTAGAAGTAATAATATAGTTTTAAATTATGAAAAAAGACTTGATTCTTTTAAAGATAGCAAAGAAGAAGTTTTAAATATATTAGAATCACTTATTAGGGATATTATAGTATATAAAGAACTACAAGATAAAAAAATGATAATGAACATTGATAAGTTAGAATATATTGATAGGTTTTCTAGTAATAAGTAGTATAAAAAGTTAAGTGCAATGTTAGAGAAGATTAGAGAAGCAAGAATAAATATAAGGAATAATGGAAATTATTCAATGGTCATAAGTGTAATGCTTATGGGACTTTCGGAGGGTTAATAATGATAAAAGTAGTAGGAGTAAGGTTCAAAAAAGCAGGGAAAATATATTATTTTGGACCTAATGAATTAAATATAAATAAGGGAGACTATGTAGTTGTTGAAACAGCAAGAGGTGTTGAATTTGGCGAATGCGTAATAGGGATTAAAGAGATAAAAGAAGAGGATGTAATTCCACCTCTAAAAAGTGTATTAAGGATAGCTGACGAAAATGATATAGCTAAGCATAAAGAAAATAAAGATAAAGAAGAAGAAGCTCTAAATATATGTATTTCTAAAATAGAAGAACATGGATTAAAAATGAAGCTAATAGATGTAGAATATACATTTGATAATAATAAGGTGATTTTCTATTTTACAGCAGATGGAAGAGTAGACTTTAGAGAATTAGTTAAGGATTTAGCAACAATATTTAAAACTAGAATTGAACTTAGACAAATTGGTGTAAGAGATGAAGCTAAAATGTTAGGTGGCTTAGGGCCTTGTGGCAGACCAATGTGTTGTTCTTCGTTTTTAGGAGACTTTACTTCTGTTTCAATAAAGATGGCAAAAGAACAGAATTTATCTTTAAATCCTACAAAGATATCAGGAATATGTGGTAGATTAATGTGTTGTTTAAATTATGAACAAAGCACATATGAGGATATTAGAAAGAGATTACCTAAGGTTGGTTCTGTGGTTCAAACTGAAGATGGCAAGGGCGAAGTTGTTAGTAATAATACAGTTAAAGAAGCTGTTAAGGTTAAATTAAGAAAAGGCGATGAAGAGGTAATAGAAGAATTTAAGATAGAAAATATAGCTTTGATTTCAGGTAGTTATGAAGATTCTGTAGATGAAAAAGAAATTAAGTTAGAAATTGAATCAGAAGAAGATAAAAGTCTTATTAAAGATTTAATTAATGAAAAATAGGGGGATTTCTATATGAAATCAGTTATTAAGATTTATGATATGAATAAATCATCTGATGCTATGAATATTCAAGGTGCTATAGCAAGTAATGAAGGAGTTATAGCATGTGAAGTTTCTTTGGATAAAAAAGAAATTCAATTAATATATAATGAAAGTTTTGTTACATTAGATAAGATTATTGAATCTATTGAAATTCTAGGATATATGGTAGTAAGTTAGATAGAAGTTAATTTTATTTAAATTACTTTTAAATGTTATGGAAACATGTTAAAATGTATATGGTGTAATTACCATAAATATTAGGAGGTGTTTTTCATGGCATACGTTATTAATGATTCATGTGTAAACTGCGGAGCTTGCGCTGCAGAATGTCCAGTTGAGGCTATAAGCCAAGGAGATACTCAATTCGTTATAGATGCAGATACTTGTATCGATTGCGGAAACTGCGCAAATGTTTGTCCAGTAGGAGCACCAAACGCAGAATAATTTATACTTAAAAGATCGTCATTTTATGACGATCTTTTTTCTTATATAGTATTTATGTAATTAGAGCTATCTTTGATTATTAATGTATTTAATGATGAGGAGCTATCTAATGTATTAGTATCAATACAGTCTTTATCTATTATAGTTATTTTTTTAGAATTAATAAAAAAATCTTTAGGACTATCTAAGAACTTTGTACAATTGGAGTTTCTATAATACATTGGAATAATATACTTTGGTTTAATTATATCTATTATGTCTAAAGCTTGAGGACTATTAATTGTAAAGTGTCCACCTATAGGTATAAATAATATGTCTATGTCTGATAAAGTGGATATAAGGTCAATTGAAAGATTATGGCCAATATGACCTAGATGACATAGTTTAATTCCTTCAATTTCTGTAGAGTAAATAATATTTTCACCTCTTTTTATCCCATATAGATTATCATGATATCCTTGGTATCCAGTAACTAAAATATCGTAAAATTTATATACACCCAAAGTATTGACTGTATTGCAATTTTTTAATATTGGTATAGAACTTTTATCTATATTAAGATAATTATGACTTAATGTAATTATACTTGGGTTTAGGCTAGATATTTTATTTATTGTAAGATTTAAAGGATCTAATAGAACCCTTCTACCATTTGAGACTTGAATTAAGAAACAAGATTCTCCTAGCCATCTTATAATCATACAAAAACCTCCTAAATATTTATAAGTATATTATGTGGAATTTTATAAAAACTAAACTAAGAAGTAATATTATGGCTTGATAATAATATGAATTAATATTATTATTAAAATATAGGTCAAAGTAAGTCAAAAACAACGTTTAAGAAGGTGATATTATGGCAAGACTTTCAGATATAATTGAAAGCTTTATTAAAGAAATGCTAAATGAGAATGGTGGCGATCAAGTTCAAATACAAAGAAATGAATTGGCTGATCAATTTAGATGTGCACCATCACAAATTAACTATGTATTAACTACACGATTTACCTCTGATAAAGGTTATGTTATAGAAAGTAGAAGAGGTGGCGGTGGTCATATTATAATAAAACAATTAACTTATGATGGAACAGAACAAAGAAGTAGATTAATATATGATGCTATAGGTTCATCAATTACATACCATAATGCATTATCAATAATAGAAAATTTATATGAATTAGATATAATTACAGAAAGAGAAAAAGAAATTATGAAGATTGCTATTAATGATAGATCTTTAATTTCTATAGAAGAGAAGAATAAATCTAGAGCAGATATTCTTAAAGGGATGGTTATGGTCATATTATCATAGGGGTGGTATTTATGTTGTGTGAGAAGTGTAATAAGAGAGTGGCAACAATACATTTAATAAAATTAATCAATGGAGAGAAGTCTGAAGTAAGACTTTGCGAAAGTTGTGCTAAAGAAATTTCTGATATTTCTTTAGTTGGTTCATTAGGAAGCATAGATGAAATTTCTATTCCCAATATTTTAGGTGGTTTTTTTGAATCCATTGATAAAAATAAACCAAATAAAATAGAAGTTATATGTAAAAAGTGTGGATTGACGTATTCTCAATTTAAAGCTAGTGGACAATTAGGTTGCGATGAATGTTATCAAAGTTTTTCTAGTTATTTAAGACCTATGTTTAAAAGAATACAAGGGGATTTAGAGCACATAGGAAAGGTTCCAAAACGTTCAGGTGTTAAGCTTGTTGAGAAAAAGAAGTATGTTAATTTAAAAAAGGAACTACAAAAAGCTATTTTAGAAGAAGAGTATGAGAGAGCTGCAGTCTTAAGAGATAAGATAAAAGATATAGAAAATAGTAGGACAGAGGTGGGCAAAGATGAGAAATTGGATTTATAGTAAGGCCCAAAATGATGATTTAATATTGTGTAGTAAACTTTCCTTAGCTAGAAATTTAGAAGGAATTTTATTTACAGATAAACTAGAGGTGGAGGATGCTAAAAAGAATGTAGATAAATTATCTAATGTTATATTTAGCAAACTAGATGATGAAGAGTTAAAAATAATAAAGTTTTGGGATAATCATATTGATTATATAAAGTCATATGAGGCAAAACTTTTAGTAACTAAGGAATTAGTTAAGAGAAAAGATAGAGCAGCCTTAATTATTAATAAAGAAGAAACAATTAGCATAATGATTAATGAGGTAGATCATTTAAATATACAATGTACTACGGAAGGAATGAATTTAAAAGAAGTATATGAAGTTGCTAATAAGATTGATGATTTAATAGAAGAATATATAACATATTCTTTTCACGAAGATTTTGGGTATTTAACATCTACTCCTAGTAAAGTTGGTACTGGGATGAAAGCATCAGTAATACTACACTTACCTGCATTGTCAATGAGTGAAGAAATTACTAATATTTCAAAGGGGTTAAGTCAGGTAGGAATGACTATAAATCCAGTATATTCAGATGGTAATATATATGAGGTTTCAAATAGAATATCTTTAGGCATAACTGAAGATGAGATAATTAATAATCTGGAGGGAGTAGTTGAAAATATTATACAAGAAGAGATTAAGTTTAGGGATATAGTAATTAATAAATGTAAAGATGAATTAGAGGATAAGATATTTAGATCCTATGGAATATTAAAAAATGCTAAGTTAATGTCTTATAAAGAACTAGTAGAATTATTATCATATTTAAGGTTAGGAGTAGAGACGTATGTCCTAGACTTAAATAAAGATATCTTGAACAAGCTTCTAGTTTATACAAGTGATGAGGCTATACAAAATAAATTAGGTAAATCATTGACTAATAAAGAGAAAAAAGCTGAAAGAGCTGTATTGATAAAAGAATTATTAAAGTAATTATGGTAGGAGGTGTTGTAAATGTCATATGGGAAATTTACAGAAAGAGCTCAATTAGTAATAATGGGAGCACAAAAAGAGTCTCAAAAATTTAAGCATGGGTATATAGGAACTGAACACATATTGATAGGAATTATGGCTGAAAAGGGATACTCTAGTGAGTTGTTAGAAAAGTATGGTGTAGAAATAGAAGAAATAAGGAATATGCTAGAGGAATACTTAGGTTATGGAGACTCACTTATGCCAAAAGGCGAGTTATTACTAACTCCAAGGACTAAAAGATTATTTGATGAAAGTATTATAGAAGCAAGGAAATTAAATCATAAATATGTTAGCCCAGAACATCTTCTATTGGCATTGATAAATGAGGAAGAAGGAGTGGCGTATACTATATTATGCCAATTAAGACTAAATTTTAAAGAGATAAAAAGCGATCTGATTCTGTTTTTGTCAGGAAAAGAAGATGAAGAATTGAATGATGATGAAAATGAGAGTAGTAAAAAGAAAGATACTCCAATGTTAGATCAATATGGTCATGATTTAACTGAAATGGCAAAGGATGATAATCTTGATCCTGTTATAGGAAGAGAGCAAGAAAATCAAAGAGTTCTAGAAATACTATGTAGAAGGATAAAAAATAATCCATGTCTTATTGGTGAACCTGGAGTAGGTAAAACAGCTGTAGTTGAAGGATTAGCCCAAAGAATTGTTAATGGTAATATTCCAGAAATTCTTAGGAATAAAAGAATTATTAGTTTAGACTTAAGTGCTATGGTTGCAGGTGCTAAATATAGAGGTGAATTTGAAGATAGATTAAAAAAAGTTATGGAAGAAATAAAAAATAATCCAGATATCATCATATTTATTGATGAAATTCATACTATAATCGGTGCTGGAGGGGCAGAAGGTGCAATAGATGCATCAAATATATTAAAACCTGCCTTATCTAGAGGAGCAATTCAGTGTATAGGTGCTACCACCATTGATGAATATAGAAAACATATTGAAAAGGATACAGCTTTAGAGAGAAGATTTCAACCCATTATAGTAGGTGAACCTACAAAGGAAGAAACTCTTGAAATATTAAAGGGGTTAAGGGATAAGTATGAATCACATCATAGAGTGAAAATAACAGATGATGCTTTACATGCTGCTGTAGATTTAGCTGATAGATATATAACTGATAGATTTATGCCTGATAAAGCTATTGACTTAATTGATGAAGCTGCGGCTAAAATCAGAATAGAGAGTTTAGTTGCTCCGCCAAATTTAAAAGAAATTGAAGAGGAAATAGAAACAGTAGTAAAGGAAAAGGAAGAATCTATTAGAATACAAGACTTTGAAAAAGCTGCAAGATTAAGAGATGATGAAAAGAAACTTAAAGATGAGTTAAGTGAAATAAAGAAAGAATGGACTACCAATAACCAAGTTAATTCTCTTACAGTAAGTGAAGAAAATATAGCTAATGTAGTATCATCTTGGACTAAAATCCCAGTAGAAAAGTTAACTGAGAAAGAAAGCGATAAACTACTTAGAATGGAAGAAATTTTAAAGAAGAGAGTTGTAGGACAGGAAGAAGCGGTAAGGGCTGTAGCAAGAGCAGTAAGAAGAGCTAGAGTTGGTTTAAGAGATACTAAAAGACCAATAGGTAGTTTTATATTCTTAGGACCAACAGGGGTTGGAAAAACAGAACTATGTAAAGCCTTAGCAGAAGCTATGTTTGCAGATGAAAATAGCATAATTAGAATTGATATGTCTGAATATATGGAAAAACATTCAGTATCAAGACTTATAGGGTCACCTCCAGGGTATGTTGGATATGATGAAGGGGGACAGCTAACTGAAGCAGTTAGAAGAAGACCATATTCGGTTGTGCTTTTAGATGAGATAGAAAAAGCTCATCCAGATGTATTTAATGTGCTTCTTCAAATTATGGAAGATGGAAGACTTACTGATGGTAAAGGAAAGTTGGTTAACTTTAAGAATACAATAATAATAATGACATCTAATGTGGGGGCTCATACAATAAAGAAACAAAAAACTGTGGGATTTAGTGTAAATGATAGAAAAGAAACTGAATATGAAAAGATGAAAGAAAATATAATGGGAGAATTGAAAGAGAAATTCAAACCAGAGTTTTTAAATAGAATAGATGACACTATTGTATTTAAAAAGTTAGATGATGAAGATATGAAATCTATCATAGATTTAATGTTGAATTCTATTATTGAGAGACTTAAAAATAATAAAATTTACCTTAGATTAAGTGACGAATGCAAAGATTTCTTAGTTACCAAAGGATCTGACACTAATTATGGAGCTAGACCTTTAAGAAGAGTTATAACTAAAGAGGTAGAAGACAAATTAAGTGAAGAATTACTAACAGGAAATATAAAAATAGGAGATACAGTATTAGTTTCGGTAGAAGATAATAAGCTTAAATTTAAAGAACTACAAGAAAGTTAGGATATAAAATAAGCCTGCAAGCACATAATATTATTAGGATTTGCTTATGGGCTTATTTTTATATAATGTTAATTAATAATTATTATTGATAATGATTATCAATAATAAAATGATTAGGAGTTACTTAGATATGGGAAGAATTGAAAGAGAAAAAAAGACTATTACGTTAATGGTAGATATTTATTGTCAAAAGAAGCATGGAAATAAAAAAGGCGAACTATGTGAAGAGTGTAAAGAGTTATTAGAATATGCACATAAAAGATTAAGTTTTTGTAAGTTTGGTGAAAACAAATCTACTTGTTCAAGATGTCCAATACATTGTTATAAGAAGGATATGAAAGAAAAAGTTAAAGAGGTAATGAAATTCTCTGGACCACGATTAATAATTCACAATCCAATTGAATTAGTTAGACATGCATTAAATAAATAAAATTGTTTAAAAACTTATTAGGGAAATATATTTTAATTAAGGGAGATGTAAATATGAATAAAGTAAAGAAGTTTATATATATAACAATTGGATTAATAGCTTTTGTATTAGGAGCTATAGGAGTAGTGTTACCTATATTACCAACAACACCATTTTTATTATTAGCATCATTTTGCTTTGCTAAAGGATCAGATAGATTTAATAATTGGTTTACTAATACAAAAATGTATAAAAATCATTTAGAAAATTTCGTTCAAGAAAGAGCAATGACATTAAAACAAAAGGTATGTTTATTAGCATTTGCAGATACTATGCTAGCTTTTCCTTTAATAATATTAGACTCAATACCTGTTAAATTAGTAATTATAGCTTTAATAATATTTAAGTTCTATTATTTCTTCTTTAGAATAAAAACAATTTCTAAGGAAGAAAAAGAGGAACTAAATGAAAGAAGAGCAAAGGCTAAAGTAAATTTAGCATAAAAGTATAATAAGTAGAGTTTTACAAAGGAAGAGGAAAAGATATTATGGAAAGATTATCGTCAACACTGTTTATGCTAGCATTAATTTTATATTATGTTCCAAAAGCTTTAAAGGTAAAAAAGAAGAAATATTTAAAATTACATATTGTAATTGGAGGAATATCAATAATAGCTATGGTTTTAGCACTTGTTGAAAGAATTGGACAACCTGATTTTATTAAATATGTAGGATTTACTATCATAATGATTTTAATAGGGGTAAGTGGATATCTTATTAAGAAGAATCCTAAATTATATAGAAAACTACATACAGTTTTCACTATAGTATTTTTCGTATACTTATTTACGACTATAGTTATTTTTTAAATTAGTTAACAAAGGAAGAAAGAAGGAGGATATAAATGAAAAAGAGTATATTATCGCTAATTATAGCTACAAGTATTATTACTGGATATATACCAACAAGTGTTGGGGCAGAAACTATAAATAATATTAATATTTTAGAAGAAAAAAGTTCAGATATAAAATATAAAAATGGAAGTTATATAGTTAAGAATAAAACATTAAAGGAAGATTCGGATAAAAATTCAGCTGCAAGAACTTATGTAAATGAAGAGAGTGTAATTGAAATATCAGATGATAAAATTACAGCAACAATAGAGTTTAATAATAAAAAAATAATGAGTAATACAACAATTAAAGTTAACGGACAAGATGTTGAATATATATCAACTGATATTAGTGATACTAATTTAAATTTAAAATTTGAGGTAGGAAATTTAACAGATAATATAGAGGTTTCAACAACCATAGACTTAGGTTTTATGAAAATGAATGTTTCCTTTAGAGTTCAATTTGATACTACAGAAATACCAGTTATATCAGGAGGCGATACAGATACTAATCCAGAACTTCCAGAGGAAACACCGGAAGTAACTCCTCCAACCACAAAACCTGAAGAAGATAATACCAATAAACCAGGCAGTGAAGATGGTGTTAGCGATGGTAAATATACTATAGAAAATAGTGCACTTCATATAAGCAAAGATGAAGAATCATTGGCTAGAAAGTACTTAGAAACTATTAGTGATGTAGAGTATAAAGGTGAAAAAATTTATTTAACATTAAAGTTTACAGGAAAATCAATGATGGCAAATCATATTATTCAAGTAAATGGAACTGAAACTAAATTTGATATAGTTGATGAAAGTGGAGAAAATTTTTATGTTAGATTTGAAATAGGTTCTTTAAATGATAACATAGTAGTAAGTACTAAGGTTTTAGGAACTATGGATGTTGAGTTTAGAGTAAAACTTAAAGCTGATACTTTAAAAGTTTATACAGAAGGTGAAGAGGTTCAAAAGCCAGATAATAATGGTAGCACAAATACACCACAACAAACACCTACAGATAAAGAAGAGACACAAACACCAAGTATTTCAGAAAATGAAAATTCAACTATATATAAAGTGAAAAATGAAATTATAACTGATAGTGCTATAGGATATACAGCAGCTAGGGCAGCAGTTAATAGCACATCATATGTAGAAGATATAGATGGTATAAAGTATGTTACAGTAGGATTATCACAACTTGATGTAATGAGTAATATTAGAGTAGCTGTAAATGGTTCTAGTATTAGTTATGAAGTTGTTCGTAAGAGTAATAGTAGTAATACTATGGATATTAGATTTAAAATTCCTAGTATACAATCAGATATTAAAATTACTGCATTTATTAATGCAACAGGAATGGATATTTCATTTGGATTAGATTTATTAGAAAATACAATGGAAGTTATAAGTAAAAGTGAGGCTAATACTCCACTTGCAACTGAAAGTACATCAACAATGTTAAACACAGTTGATACCGAAGAAACATCAGAAGAAAATTCAGAAGTGGTAGCTCAAGATATAGTGGTAGGAGAATACTTTAAAAGATATACAATTGAAAATGATATTATAAGTGATAGTGCTATGGGAAGAGCAATGACTAGAAAGTACTTAGATAAGTTAAGTATATTAGAAGAGATTGATGGAAAGTTATATTTAACTTTAAAATTCTCTGGAACCAGTGCTATGGGGAATATTAAAATTACAGTAAATGGGGAAGAGGTAGAATATTCTATTGTTGCTAGTGATGAAGAAAATGAAATGAAAGCATTTAGATTTTCTATAAATAATATAAGTGATGAAATAA
>OHDD01001103.1_pt1 | contig 11923 bp, 10 predicted proteins | sample 1566941 | NCBI WGS metagenome assembly OHDD01 (sample SAMEA3879580, study PRJEB24766) | human gut metagenome | biome: human-associated habitat; feature: feces | place: USA | collected 1985/1987 | reverse complement strand
CTAGGGGTGCCCTAAGGCTGAGAGATGAATTTTCATCAACCCTTTTAACCTGATCTGGATAATTCCAGCGTAGGAAAGCCACCACAGAATTTTATATTCTCATGTCCAAGGTACCTCTTACGCAAAATAAGGAGGTATTTTTTTATGTCAAATTTTCTAGCAACACTAGGCGAAAATTTAAAAACACTTTTTAGTAATCCACTTACACTAGTTACCTTACTAGGATTTGCAATACTATTAATTGCTTTTATAAAGTTTAAATCATTAAAATTTGATTCAAAATTAATAGCAAGAATAGGACTAGCTATTGCTCTTGCATTCATTTTAGATATGCTAAAAATCTATAGATTACCAAATGCTGGTGGAAGCATTTCTCTTGGAAGCATGATTCCTATAATGTTGATATCATTTATTTATGGTCCATCAATAGGCTTATTTACTGGTTTTATATTTGGAGTATTTAAATTAATCCTTGATCCATATATATTAAATCCAATTCAAGTTTTATTTGATTATCCGCTTCCTTTTATGGCTGTTGGTGTAGCAGGATTCTTTAAGAATAAATATTTAGGAGCTACTATAGGAATGGTTCTAAGATTTGTATGCCATTTTATATCCGGTGTAGTATTCTTTGGTTCTTATGCTCCTTCAGGAATATCACCTATTATTTATTCCCTAGCTGTAAATGGTTTTGCCGTAGGTGGTGAATTACTAATTTGCTTAATTTTATTAGCATTTTTACCTATAGAACGATTAATTAAAACATTAAAATCTAATATAATGTCAACATAAAAAAATATACCATATAGCTAAAAGCTATATGGTATATTTTTAATCTAGGCTTATTGCATTTACTGGACAACTTGATTCTGCATCTCTTGCATCATCTTCATTTTCAGAAGGAACAGGATTAGTTTTTGCTACTGCCTTTCCATCATCCTCCATTTCAAATACTGCAGGACATATTGATGGACATAATCCACATCCAATACAAGTTTCCTTATCTACAGTTGCTTTCATTCTTTTCAACCCCTTTAACAAATTTCAATACTATTATTTCCAAAGTTATAATATGTTATGTAAGTTGAAAAAATTTTTTACCAATTATCAGGTTTGCTCTCTAATATATCTATATTCCACTCTTTAAATTCATTAACTGCTACAACATAATATTTATCTTCTGTATTTTCTTTTTTATTTGCTACTGTTATTAATGTTTTAAAATTAGTACTATCATACCCTCTATTTTTTACAGTAACTACAATATCAAAATCAGGTTCATTATTATTTACTAATTCTACGTTAGGTGTAATCTGCTTTGCTTTTTCTATAAATGTATTTAAATCAGTAGAAAATACATACTTTAAGCAATCTACATCAGTCCTTATATTTATTCCTACTTTACAGTCCTTAATATCATTGCTTTTACTAGCAAGTTGTAATACATCTAAAATAGACTCATAGTATATATAATCAAAATCTCTAGGTTTTCTTATAAAAGAAAGATTTTTTATAATTCCCTCATCTAGTCTTTTTGAAACTGAAAATGTATTTTCATCATTATAAAAGTTTCCTTCATCTGTTCCTACAACATAGTAAAATTCTTTTACTTCATCACCTAAATCAAACTCAAACTTATAGTCTGGTTCTAAAGCTGACTTATTTTCACTTATCTTTGCCTTTGATAACAAATTATATATTTCCTTGATTGCGCTTTCTTCAGTTACTATAAACTTGAATCCTGTATCTCTAGTACTTTGTATACTTATTTGTTCTACATTACTGGAATTTAAATAGTTAAAATAATCATTTTTTAAACCTAACTTTTTCTCTATATTTTCTATTGCCGCACATCCAGAGAAATTTAAGATACCTATTATTAAAACTCCTAATAAAATATATCTTTTAAATATTCTTAACATTTGTTTCTCCTTTTTACCTTAACACTAAAATAATAGGAGAAGCATATGCTTCTCCTAATAAAGATAATTATAATACTTTATTCCAATATTAGCAATTTAATTCCCTCATTATCTTTTACTTTCCTTGAGTTATACTTATGTTTTATGCACAAAATTTTATGCTATTGCATTGGAACAACAACAGTAGAATTTTTAAAATCGTAAAACATTAACCAACAACCCTCATTATCTTTACCATTTAAATTAACCCAAGTAACAAATCCTGTTCTTCCATCGTAAGGTTGTTCATCTTTATCCTTCTTTCCTGGAATTGCATAAATTATATGTTTTAGATTTCCTTGAGAATCGCACTTATATCCAATCATAAAATATCCATGCTTCTTTATATAAGGATAATAATTCAACATTGGATAATAAGCTAATGTATATTTATTATAATCCGACATATTACACATTTCATGTAAATCATGTACAGGTATCTTATACCACTTAGTATATTTTAGCTCATCTATGCTATCATAATCCCTGTCAAAGCCATCTACTATGGTTTCAAAATATTCTCCTATACTACCTCTTATCTTTCCAGTAGTAGGATTAAACTCCTTACTATCCTCTATTTCATCTTCATAATCTTCAAATTTGCCTCTTAAGTTTTCTCTTTTATAATATTCTTCCTTCGTTACTTTACCTTCATCATTATCTATAAGCTTTTCCTCAGATCTTTCAATCTCTTCACTAGTTATATCTTCTTTAACTTCTTCTACAACTGTAACTTTTGCCTCTTCTATAACAGTATCACCTATAGATTTCTCCTTAGATTCCTTAACCTTAATTTCCGGCTTTCTTGGTTCTTTTTTATGTTCTTTTTCTGCAACCTTTTCAGTTGCTCTTATTTTAATTTCCTTAGCCTTAACTATAGTGTAATTTTTCCAGTTCTCTGTTGGTTGTTGTCCGTTTAAGAAACCGCACATTACAAATACAGGTATTCCGTCTTTAAATTTTGCTATCGCAGTACCAGATATCTTATCAAATTGGATATCTAAGCCACCAATATTTGATACATTGTATTCTTTTGTTACTTCAGCCTTACCTGTATCACTTACCTCTATTGGTCCCAAGTTAATAATCTGCTTAATATCTTTCTTACAACAAATAAGCATCATATAATAATTATCATTATCTTTTTTTAGATTCTGAGCATAAAAAGAAATTTTACATTTATCTCCTTTTGCTTCTATCTTAGAATATCCAGATAATGATTTATCACTGGAATTTGAGTATCCACGTTCGTCCTCCTGTAATATTACGAAGTTTCTATACAACCTATTATTACTTGCCATTCTCTAGAACCCCCACTTTATATTAATTCCATATATTATATGTTTTATATATTGAAATATGTTATTAATTTTAACGTGAGTATTTTCATTAATATCTAACTTATAAAACCTCGTTGATACAATTTGAAAGTGTTGCGAACTCTTCTATAGATAAAGTTTCTCCTCTTCTCTTTGGATCTACTCCAGCTTTTTCAAATGCAGCTTCAAGCTTTTCTTTATCAGGACCTATACTTTTAACTCCATTCCATAAAGTTTTTCTTCTCATATTAAATGAATTTCTTATTATATCAAAGAATAACTTTTCATTATCAACATTAACCTTTGGAGCATCTAATTTATCAAGTCTAATAACAATTGAATCAACCTTTGGTCTAGGAATAAAGCAATTAGGTGGAACCCTTCTTACTATACTAGTATTACAATAATACTGAACTAATAAAGATAATGCTCCATAATCCTTATTACCTGGATCTGCATTCATTCTTTCTGCAACTTCTTTTTGAATCATTATTGTTAATGACTTAAAATTATATCCTTCTTTAAGTAATTTTACTATTATAGGTGTTGTAACGTAATAAGGTAAATTTGCTACTAGCTTTACACTTTTTTCATCTCCTATAACTTCATTAAAATCTACCTTTAATGCATCGTTATGTATAAGTCTAAAATTAGGATTGTCTCCTAACTCTTGTTCTAATATAGGAATTAAGTCATTATCTAACTCTATTGCAACTACCTTCTTGGCAGTTTTTAATAATTGAGCTGTTAAAGTACCAACTCCAGGTCCTATTTCTATAACTAAGTCATCTTTATTAACTTCTGCACCAGAAACTATATCTCTAGGAACAGATTCATCTACTAAAAAGTTCTGCCCTAAGCTCTTTGAAAACTTAAAATTATATTTTTTAACTAACTCAGCTGTTTTTACATCTTTTATATCCATCTATTTCTCCTCTTCTAACTCTTTATTTACATAATTAATAGCTTCTATAAATTCTTCCTTAGTAATGCCATAATTATTTAATCTAGACAACATTTGATTTGCATTACCATACCCAATACCTAACTTATTTCCTAGTTTTATTCTTCTTGCCTTTGCATTAGGATCTCCATTTAATCTAAAGAAAAACATATCTTGTGAATCAAAAATATCTTCCTTTACTTCAATAGTAACTTTAGCTCTGTTTAAAGCTTCTATTATAACTTCTGGTGTAGCATTTTCCACCCCTATATCATCATCTTTAATTCCATCTTCTTGTGCAATATATGCATGCTTTATTCCTGAAACCCTCTTTGCTATTATTTTTCTTATTTTTTCTCCCGCAAAATCTGGATCAGTCAAAACTATTACTCCTTTTCTTTTTTGTGCTTCCTTAATTCTTGCAATAACTTTTGCATTTATTCCAAAACCACCAACAGCTATCATTTCCGCATCAACTGCTTTTTTAACAGCAGCTACATCATCTTTTCCTTCAACAACAATGACTTCTTTAATCAAGCTTCTCGCTTCCTTTCCTCTAACATCTCCTTTTAATTTATCCTTATATTACTCTTATGTCAAACTTTATCATGCAAAAAGGCTATATCAAAACTTTATGTTTTGATATAGCCTTTTTATAGCTTTACCATTCTCCTGGATATGCTAAAATATATACTGGTACATTATATTTTCTTCCCCATGATCTACACTCTGATTCTGAACTAAGGAATACATCTATAATCTTTCCTTTTATAAGTCCACCAGTATCTGCTGCAATTGCTTTTCCGTAATTTTCTACATAAACTAAAGAACCTAATGGTATTACTCTTGGATCTACTGCTATTGTACTTATCCCACCTGGATTATAAACTGGTACTGTTCCAGTTGCAGTAATTGTATCTCCTGCATAAGCAGTAGATTCACAATAGATTAAATCTCTATACTCCATTTCACCATCTCTACTAGCAAATACTCTTCTAGTTCCTTGAGCTATAATTTCATTTACTGGTTCCTTAGTAACTTTGGATTGAACAATTTCTCTAGATACTTCAACGCCATCTTTTTTAACAACTTTATAAGTTATCTCTTTTTCACCAGCTTCACCAGCTTGTCTTACATCTTCAGTGTTAATATCTAAGTTCTCATCTTCTTCAACTATTGTTTCATAATCAATACTTTCCACTGCAACTTCATTTAACACTTCAACTTTAACTAATTGAATTGTAAGACTATCTGATATTTCAGTATCTAATGACGGTGTTATTTCATCAACTCCTTCAACAAACTCAACACCTTCAGCTTTTAGTTCATCCTTTTCAGCTTCTATCATGTCTTCTATAGTATCTTCCGCAGTTTTTATAACAATTGTTTTGTTACCAACTACCATTTCTACATCTACAGCTTTTTTAATATTAATAATATCCTTTGATGATATTTTTTCATTTAAAGCTGGTTGTACTTTATCCTTATGAGCTATTTCAATCTCATTTTCCTCAAGTACATCTTTAACAGTCCCTTTATATGTTATAAATGATGCTTCTTTTCCGTCTATAATTATTACTATGTTTTTTCTTACGCATGTAAATGTTATAGTCAATGCTATTATTAATACTCCTATAACACCTACCATTATTTTTGCCTTAGGACTATTAGAAAAATTGTTTTTTAAGTTTTCTTTCCATTTTTCAATCATCTACATTTAACCTCCCCTGGCAAGAGTGACCATTGAATTATATAAATAATTCTTGTTTTTGTCAAATTTCCCACCCTTGTTTTAATGAAACTGCTTCAAATGCATTTATTATGCATTATAAATATTAATGAAATAAAAAAATAATGGCGTTTTTACAGTTTGAAGTTTGGTATATATAGACTGAAGGTTTTTTTCTAATTTTTTACAATTGTTAATATTAATTTTACTTTATTTTCTATTTTGAATCAAGTTATGGAAATTGTCATTTACAGCCAAATTAACCTTTTTTGAGCTAATTCCTTTTATCTCAGCTATTTTTTCTATTATATAGCCGATATAATCCGATTTATTCCTTTTTCCTCTATTTGGTTCAGGCGCCATATATGGACAGTCAGTTTCTACTAGCAATCTCTCTAGTGGAATTTCTTTAACTACCTCACAAATTTTTTTAGCATTTTTAAATGTAACTACACCTGTTATTCCTATATAGTAACCTAATTTTACACATTCTTTTGCAAATTCTACACTACCTGAAAAACAATGAACTGTTCCTCTTACATTGGGAAATTCCTTCATTATTTCTAATGTATCAGCATGTGCATCTCTATCATGAATTACTACTGGTAATCCTAATTCTTCCGCCAATTTCATTTGCTCTCTAAATACTCTTTTTTGAATGTTCTTATCTGGATTTTCATCCCAATAATAATCTAAACCTATTTCACCTATAGCAATAATTTTTTTATTACCTTTATATAGTCTTACTATTTCATCTCTTACATTTTCATCATAATCATTTGCATCACTAGGATGAATTCCTAAAGCTCCATATATAAAATCATATTTTATAGTTAATTCATTTGTAGTTTTTAAACTATTTTTTGAACAAGCACAATTTAATATTCCAACTACACCTGCACTTCTAATTTGCTCAAATACAGCATCTCTATCTTTATCAAAAGCCTCATCATCATAATGAGAGTGCGTATCAAATATTTCATATTTTAATTCCATAATTAATCTCCTTTTTACTACCTAATAATGTAATTCTATTGTTTATTATAACAAATTAAATAAAAAAACTCAGAATATACTGAGTTTTTTATTAACTTTATAGTAATATGTTATTAAGATTTTCTTCAGATTTTTGACACCTAACTGACACAATTAAGGTTTATTATAATACTTGTAAAGTAGTTAAAGCATTATTATTTACCCCTAAAACCATCTTTTAAATAGAGCTTCCAACCTATGTATTGTGGTTAAGAAGTTACTTTTTAAATTGGTTTCCTAGAGTTATTCGTCCCCCAAATGAAATGACTCTAGGTTTTTTTTATTCTAAATTCTTTGTTCCTTTAATCTAGCAATTTCTTCTGAAGATTTTTTCTTATCAATTTTATTAAATAAAATATTACATTCTCTAATTATACCTTCTTTTTTTTCTTCAAAACTCCAAACTCCATTCCCTAAATTTAATGAAGCTTTTATTTTGTCACAAGTCTCAGGCATAAATGGATACAACAAGTTAGAAAGATTTATTATTATTTGAATACAATTATATATTACATCTTTACATTTTAATGGATTTTGACTTAATAAATCCCACACTTTATTATTTTCAAAATATTTATTACCCTTTTTACATAAATTCATTATATCAATAAGACTTTCGCTAAAATGTCCCTCTTCAATCTTATCCCCAACATTAAAGTATAAATTTAATATTTCACTTTTTAACTTTTCATCCATATTTCCATTTGGTATTCTATTAGAATAATTTTTCTTTGAAAAAACTAATACTTTATTTACAAAATTAGATAATTCACTAACTAAGTCATTATTATGAATATTTATATATTCTCTCCAAGTAAAATCAGTATCTTTATCCTCTGGTGAATTTAAAGTTAAATAATATCTAAAGCTATCAACATTGTATTTTTTGCAAACATAATCAGCCCATAAGGCCCAATTTTTCACAGTTGAAAACGACTTTCCTTCTAGCTTTAAATGTTCACTTGATATTATACGTAAATTTGAATTTTTTATACCAAGACCCGCAAGTATAGCTGGGAATATAACAGTATGGAATGGAATATTATCTTTTCCATGAATAAAATAAATTCTTGAATCTTCACCTTCCCAATACTCCTTATAATCCTCTCCACGTTCTTCTAAACATTTCATACTGGCAGTTAAATATCCCATAACGGCTTCAATCCATACGAATATTTTTTTATCCTCATAACCATCTAAAGGAACATCTACACCCCAATTAAAATCTCTAGTTACTGCCCTATCTCTCAAACCTTCATCTAAATATCTTTTTAATATTTTTTGTGCATTTTCTCTCCAGCCATATTGTCTTATGTATAATCTTTTTACATCATTTTCAAACTTAGATAATGTAAAAAACAAATGTTTTGTTTCTTTTAAAATAGGCTTAGAATTACAATTCTTACATTTCATATTTATTAATTCACTAGAATCAAACTCTTGATTACAATTTTCACATCCATCTCCTGTAGCTTCTTCACCACACTGGGGACAACTTCCTACAATATATCTATCTGATAAATATTCATTGCAATTTTCACAAAAAGTTTGTTCTACTAATTTCTCATATATATATCCTTTTTTATATAATTGTAATATAAAATCCTTTACCTTTTCTTCATGATATTTTGAATGTGTCTTTGAAAAAATATCAAAAGAAAATCCTAACGAATTAAAACATGTTTTAAATTCATTATGATATTTTTCCACAGCTTCTAAAGGTGTAATTCCTTCTTCTTTAGCTTTCATTGTAACAGGTGTTCCATGACAGTCAGTCCCTGAAAGAAAAACAACTTCATCCCCCATCATTCTATGATATCTAGCTAAAATATCACCTGGTAGTAATACTGAAATTCTACCTAAATGCAAAGGTCCGTTTGCATATGGCCATGCATTACCTATAATAATATTCATTAAAAAACCCCCTTTAATTAGTAACAATATATAGTAAAAAAGTCAGCATAGCTGACTTTTTTACTTTATATTTTCTAAAGTCGCCCTAAGGCGGCTTTATTCCGTAACTTGCCACTTGTTACTCTTAATTTATAAGGAAACACACTACTCCCTTCAGTCATAGGTGTAAGTTCAGCTAACTAAATCAAAGATTTAGAGCTTCACTTATCTTACTTGGCTTCCTGTTTGTAATTCTCCTGGATTTACTAAGCTTAATATGCTGTCATCATCAGTAGACGCTGCTAATATCATACCTTGTGATAATTCCCCTCTTAAAGTAACTGGTTTTAAGTTAGCTACTAGAACTACATATTTTCCAACTAACTCTTCTGGTTTGTAGTGCATTGCTATTCCTGAAACCACTTGTCTTTCTTCACCATTTAAATCAACTGTTAATTTTAATAATTTTTTAGCCTTTTTAATTGGTTCACAAGCTAATACTTTAACAACTCTTAAGTCTATCTTTTCGAAATCTTCTATAGTTATTTCTTCTTTGATTGGTTGCATTTTATACTCTTCTTTTGGCTTGTTAGCTTCAAGTTGAGCTAATCTCATTACTTCTAACTCTTCTAAAGTTTTTGCTACATCTATTCTTGGGAATAAAGCTTCACCTTTTTTAACTTCTGTTCCTGGAGTTGTTCCATCAAATCCAGCTAATGAATCCCAAGTTGTTGTAGTTATATTTAATTGAGTATTTATTTTTTCACTTGTACTTGGTAAGAATGCAGATAATAATACAGATGCAAATCTTAAGCTTTCAGCTAAGTTATATAAAACTGTACCTAATCTTTCTTTCTTTTCTTCATCCTTAGCTAATATCCAAGGAGTTGTTTCATCTATATATTTATTAGCTCTTCCAATAAGTGCAAATATATCTTCTAAAGCTTCTGGAATTCTTAAGTTATCTATTGCTTTTGTTACTTTAACTGGAGTTTCTAAAGCTAAGCTAATTAATTCATTATCAATATCTTCTTTAGCTGTAGGTGCTGGTATAACTCCTCCAAAGTATTTTTCAATCATTGCAACTGTTCTTGATAATAAGTTACCAAGGTCATTACAAAGGTCTGAGTTAATTTTCTTTATAAATATTTCATTATTAAATAATCCATCTGATCCAAATGGAATTTCTCTTAATAAATAATATCTAACTGCATCAACACCAAACTTATCTACTAAAACTACTGGATCAACAACATTTCCCTTAGATTTTGACATCTTTCCACCATCAACAAGTAACCATCCATGACCAAATACTTGCTTTGGTAACTCTTGACCTAATGCCATTAACATAATTGGCCAATAGATAGTGTGGAATCTTAATATATCTTTACCTATTAAATGTACATCTGCTGGCCAGTATTTCTTATATAATTCATCATTATCTGAACCATAACCTAAAGCAGATATATAGTTTGATAATGCATCTATCCAAACGTAAACTACATGTCCTTCATCAAATGTTACAGGAACTCCCCAATTAAAGCTTGTTCTTGAAACACAAAGATCTTGTAAGCCTGGTTTTAAGAAGTTATTAACCATTTCATTTTTTCTTGATTCTGGTTGAATAAATTCTGGATGAGCTTCTATATACTCCATTAATCTATCTGCATATTTACTCATTCTAAAGAAATAAGCTTCTTCCTTTGATTTTTCAACTGGTCTTCCACAGTCTGGGCAATTTCCATCTACTAATTGAGTTTCAGTCCAGAAAGATTCACATGGAGTACAATATAATCCTTCATATGAAGATTTATATATATCACCTTGATCATATAATTGTTTAAATATTTTTTGAACAGTTGCTTTATGATAATCATCAGTAGTTCTGATAAATTTATCATAGCTTATATCCATCATGCTCCATAACTCTTTAATTCCAGCAACTATTTCATCTACGTGCTCTTTTGGAGTTATTCCCTTTTCCTCAGCTATTCTTTGTATCTTTTGACCATGTTCATCAGTTCCTGTTAAAAACATTACGTCATATCCATTTAATCTCTTAAATCTAGCTAAAGCATCTGCTGCTACTGTTGTATAAGTATTTCCAATGTGTAGCTTAGTTGATGGATAATAAATTGGCGTAGTTATATAATATGGTTTCTTTGTCATTTTACTTCCTCCTCTTTTTCCGTAAAAAATTTACTGCTAAAAGCTAGAATAATAGCGGCCGAAATTTAATTATCCAATAGCCTAACTACTAACTAAAAACTCCTAACTCCTAACTAAAAAAAGCCTCTATATAGGCTTATATACCCATATAGAGGCGTTATATACGCGTTACCACTCTATTTTATATTTATTTCACAATAAATATCTCACTAGGTGACTATCATCACCCTGCAATATAACGGTTGCTACCGTATTATCCTAACTAAAAGCTCAGATAATCTGCTCCAAGACCATCTTCATAAAGTTCAATATCACTAGTTTTCACCATTCCTAGCTCTCTTTAGATATCTTCCTAAACTACTCTTCTCTTCTATGCATTTATTAGTTTTATAATATTCTAAAATGTAAAAACTGTCAATAAGTTAAAATTCAAATTTAAGCCTCTCCATAAATTATATTTCTATATTTATTATTACCTTCTACTTAATATTTAAAACTTATTTTTTTCCTCTATTAATAATAAATACTATATTTTTATTTATTTTTTTCTTTTCTTCATCTGTTAACTCTACACATTTAGTATTCTCATACTCATTTTTATACCAGTTATAATAAAGTTTATAAACATATTCTATATCACTTTGTTTTTTATAAATATCTAATTCACCTAGCTTGTACATCTTGTGAGCATCTTTAAATAAACCACTAAATACTAATACTTGTTTACCCTTTAATGCCTTATAAAATATTTCAAATACTGGTCTTGATACTAAATAATCACTATCCTTAGCAGAATATTTTGCTAACTCATAAACTTCTTTATGATTATTAGATTTAGCTTTTCTAACATCAACTTGAGTTATTGATTTATCTC
>OHDD01001101.1_pt1 | contig 11929 bp, 9 predicted proteins | sample 1566941 | NCBI WGS metagenome assembly OHDD01 (sample SAMEA3879580, study PRJEB24766) | human gut metagenome | biome: human-associated habitat; feature: feces | place: USA | collected 1985/1987 | reverse complement strand
TCTTTTTCGCCCTCAATCTTTTCCTCCGCATTATCCTTTAAGCGCAGGCGCATCTCCTCAAACGATCTGCAGAGTTCCCCAATCTCATCCCTGCTGTCCGATTCCACTGAAAAATCAAGATTGCCGTCCTTGATATTCTGTGCCGCCGTCTGCAGTTTTTTGATCGGATTGATCATGCTGGTATACATCCAGATGGTCAGCATCGTCGCAGTCAGCACAAGGATCAGCAGGATCGAGATCAGCACATCAATGAGAAGTTTCTTTACCTCCGGAACTGTCTCCTCTAAGATCGTAACAATAAAGGCACTTCCGTCACTCCCATCCTGAAACTGGAAGTCGATCTGCTTGATCAGCACCTGTTCGTCACCATCAATGTAAGTGCCGGCGTCCTCATCTTTCACCGTATCCCCATACGACGGCAGCTGTGTCAGCAGCGAAATGCTTGCATCCTCACCGATATAAATTAACTCTTTATCCTTTCTCACGATCAGATAAGAACTCTTCTCCTCTAATGTCTGGTTGAGTTCATTTAAATATTCCTGATCCTCCAGCCGTGCCGGATCATTCTTCGCCGCATCTTTCAGTTCCTTGAAACATTCTTTCGTAAAACGGCTTAAAAGCTGCATGGAATTGGAAAAATAGCTGTAATTATTTTCCTTGATTCCATAAGTCTGCTCAATCGCCTTCACCTGTATACGCTGAAAACTGAAAAGTGCCGCCATCATCAGCACGATCGGAACAAATATGATAATACAAAAAGAAATGATGATTTTTGATTTCAGTTTCATATTACATGTTCGCCTTTCCGGTTTCTGTTCCCACAAAAAAGGTCATAAGGGTATTTTATGACCTTCATAAACATACCTTTATGACCTATTATAGCATGAAAAATTTCAAATCCCATTTAATTTATATAAAATTGTCTAAACTTTTTGTGAAGACAAATGAGTTTTGTATTTCAGATATCTCTTACAGATATTTTTTTAATGTCTCAGCTTTATCAACTGCCTCCCACGGAAGGTCTAAGTCTGTACGTCCGAAATGGCCGTAAGCTGCTGTTCCACGGTAGATCGGTCTTCTTAAGTCAAGCATCTTGATGATTCCTGCCGGACGAAGGTCGAAGTTCTCACGAATGATCTCAACTAACTTCTCATCGGATAATTTACCTGTGCCGAAAGTATCTACCATAACGGATGTCGGCTGTGCTACACCGATCGCATAGGATAACTGGATCTCACATTTCTCTGCAAGTCCTGCTGCTACGATGTTCTTTGCAACGTAACGTGCTGCATAAGCGGCAGAACGGTCAACCTTTGTACAGTCTTTTCCGGAGAAAGCTCCGCCGCCGTGACGTGCATATCCGCCGTAGGTGTCTACGATAATCTTACGTCCTGTTAAACCTGCATCACCGTGCGGTCCGCCGATTACGAAACGTCCGGTCGGATTGATGAAGAACTTGGTTTCTGCATCGATCATCTCTTTTGGAAGGATCGGATCGAAAACGTATTTTTTAATGTCTGCATGGATCTGCTCCTGTGTCACATCATCGTCATGCTGTGTTGATAATACAACTGCCTCAAGACGTACCGGTTTTCCAGCCTCATCGTACTCTACGGAAACCTGTGTCTTTCCGTCCGGTCTTAAGTAGGTCAGTGTGCCGTCTTTTCTTACTTTGGTTAACTGTAATGCCAGTTTGTGTGCCAAAGAGATCGGATATGGCATTAACTCCGGTGTCTCGTTGGTTGCATAACCAAACATCATACCCTGATCGCCTGCTCCGGTATCAAGATCATCTGTTAAGGCACCCTCTTTTGCCTCTAATGCCTTATCAACACCCATTGCAATATCCGGTGACTGCTGGTCAAGCGCTACCATAACTGCACAGGTATTTCCGTCAAATCCGGTTTTTGCATCGTTGTAACCGATCTCGTTGACTGTTTTACGAACGATTGCAGGAATATCTAACTGTGCTTTTGTAGTGATCTCACCGGTTACTAAAACAAAGCCTGTACAGCTTGCTGTTTCACATGCAACACGGCTCATTGGATCTTCTGCCATACATGCATCTAAGATTGCGTCAGAGATTGCATCGCAGACTTTGTCAGGATGTCCTTCTGTTACGGATTCGGATGTAAATAATCTTTTTTCCATTTTTATGCTCCTTTTTCTGATAGTGTTTTTCGTGTTCTTTGCATAATTCTCCATTACACAAAAAAAATCCACTTGCGAAAAACAAGTGGAAGTGATAGCTGTAAATCAATCATCAAATCCTCTTATTGTTCGAACATATATGTACTGTCAGGTACGATTCGCTCAGGTTGGCACCTTCCGTAGAGGGGTTGCCGTGACTTCACAGATCCTTTGTATCTCCATCACTCTGAATAAGAAAATTCTAAAAATATTAAGTTGAAAAACTCACAGTGGCTAGAATACACCTGTTTTCCCCAAATGTCAAGGTGTATTTTCTTAACCTTTTACACAAACCCGATTGACTTTCAAATGTGAAAATTCTATACTATACTTAATTATGAACGTGACAGACGTACAAATGAAATGGGGTTTTTTTATGAAGAAGGTAACAGTCAATAAACTTGAACCAGGCATGGTCACTGCCGAACAGATCCTGACAAAAAACGGACAGATGATCGTTGATAAGGGCGTCACACTTACAAGACCGCTTATCATGCGTCTTTCCTTTTATTGTGTTTTAGAAGTGTGTATTGAAGATCCGGATGAACCAAAAGATCCTGAAACACCGCATTTTATCCCGGCTTACTCCCAAAAAGTAAAAGCATCGAAAGAGTTTCAGACGTTCCAGTTTGATCATTCATTCGTACTGAACTCTTTAAAGTCCTCCATGGAGGGATATGTTTTTCACAATCAGCCGCTTGACACTGATGATCTTCTCGAACAGACAGCCAAACTGTTCAATTCCTGCAAGACATCACTGGAACTTTTTGATATGCTGCATAATATGCGCGCCTACGACGACAGCACTTACGCACATTCTTTAAATGTGGCTCTGATCTGCCGCCGTATCGGTAAATGGCTGAAAGTAGACGCCGCCACTTTAGACACTTTGACACTCTGCGGTCTTTTGCATGATATCGGCAAATTAAAGATTCCGGATGAGATTTTAAACAAACCGGGCAAATATACCGACGAGGAATTTGATCTTGTCAAAAGGCATACAAAATTCGGCTACGAATTATTGAAAACTTTAAATATTGATCCACATATCAAAAAAGCTGCCCTGCTCCATCATGAGCGCTGTGACGGATCCGGTTATCCGCTGAAAGCGACCCAGAAAGACTTAGACGACTTCTCGATGGTTGTTGCAATCGCCGATGTTTACGATGCCATGACTGCCGCGCGTTCTTACCGCGCTCCTCTTTGTCCTTTCCAGGTCATTGAACGATTTGAGCAGGAAGGTCTTCAGAAATATAAACCAAAATTTATCCTTACCTTTTTGCAGCATATCGCATCCACTTATCAGAACAACCGTGTTCTTTTAAGCAACGGACAGAGTGCCAATATTGTGATGTTAAACCAGCAGCATCTCGCAAGACCGATCGTACAGTTAAACGACAACTCCTGTATTGATCTCTCTACACGTCTTGATCTGCATATTCAGAGTATTCTGTAAGTAAAAACGCAGCACCGCAGAGGTTCTGCGGAGAACGATCACAGTTTCTGATCGTTCTCCAGCAGATTTGCCTCTTCGAGTGCTTCTTTTGCTTCTTCTTCCGTTTCTTCCGGTGTACCATTCTCTACCGGTATCTTTCCAATGTACATAAACAGGCGTGCCACAATCAGTGGTACAAATCCTATAAAAGCACCATATGCCCCATATGTATAGACGGATACGCAGCCAATGCATGCACCAACAAAAAATGAGAGTACCGTCATCGTATACATGATTCCTTTTCTCCGGAATTCCGGATCTTTTGTCAATACAAACTGTGTCCATGCGAGCAGCGACTGTTTAAAATTATTCGTAGTAAAAATGCTTGCACTGTTATACCCCGATGCGCCGGAATAACTGCCCCACTGAAATGCCGAACAGAAAAATATCGGGTAAAGGCTCACAACCGCAGACATCCCCTCCGGCATCATCGCTGTTACGGTGAGTCCCGCTGCGTCTACCCAGAGCACCAGCTTTCGCATATCCAGTTTCGTAAAATTCGTCAACAGATAAGAAATCACGATCGCACTTCCAAAAATAAGAAATGCTAAAAATCGTATCCCCACTTCTGCAAATTTTTTTCCGGTAAGTGCCGCCGCCATCTCCATGACATTTCCGGTCTGTGCGGAGCCAAAATTTCCTGCATGCAGCAATATCGCATAGGTTCCCAGAAATCCTCCAACCAGTGTAAGATTCCAGTGAAGGATCATATCAAGTTCTTTTTGAAATATTCTTCTCATCGTTCTCCCTCTTCCCTTAAAACGCTATCATCATGAATGTCTGCGCGCAAAAACTGCCATGGTAAAAGACGTCTCCCATACCCGGAAACGCCCTCTCCATGGCAGCTTCTACATCGTAGTCCCTGCATAACAGCTCTTGCTTAGCAGCTTCTACATAATATTCCCTGCATAGCAGCTCCTGCATGACAGTTTTCCCTGCCATGTTTTCAACTGCTATGACACTTTCAGTGTAAACTTCTGTATCTCTTTCTCTGTGCTTACTTTCTCGATCACAGCCCCCAGTGATGCGAGTTTCTTTTCAAATTCTTCATATCCACGTTCAATATAGTAAATATCATCTACAACTGTAATTCCCTCAGCTGCAAGACCTGCGATCACAAGTGCTGCTCCGGCACGGAGATCCGGTGCATTCACTCTTGCTCCAGTATATTTTTCCGTTCCATTGATAATTGCAATATTGCTCTCTACCTTAATATTGGCACCCATACGTGTCAGTTCATCAACATATTTGAAACGATTCTCAAAAATACTCTCAGTCACTGTACTTGTTCCCTCGGAAATTCCAAGAACGACTGCCATCTGTGGCTGCATGTCTGTTGGGAATCCCGGGTATGGAAGTGTTGTCACCTGTGTATGATGAAGCGGTTTGGAAGCCACAACACGCACTGCGTCATCAAACTCTTCCACTTCACAGCCAATTTCCAAAAGTTTTGCAGTGGTTGCTTCCAAATGCTTTGGAATGACATTCTTTACTGTGACATCTCCTTTTGTTGCAGCCGCTGCAAACATAAAGGTTCCTGCCTCTATCTGATCCGGGATAACCGAATACTCTGTCTTATGCAGCTTCTCCACACCGACAATACGGATAACATCCGTTCCTGCACCACGGATATTCGCACCCATACTGTTTAAGAAATTTGCCACGTCTACCACATGAGGCTCTTTTGCTGCATTTTCAATTACGGTTTTTCCTTCTGCCATGGATGCTGCCATCATAATATTGATCGTTGCTCCAACCGATACTTTATCCAGATAAATATGTGTTCCGTTTAACTTTTCTGCCTCTGCAATAACAAGACCATGTGCAATATCCACGTCTGCTCCCATTGCACGAAATCCTTTGATATGCAGATCAATCGGTCTGCTTCCGATATCGCATCCGCCCGGAAGAGCCACTTCCGCCTTTTTGTATTTTCCAAGAAGTGCACCGATCAAATAATAGGACGCACGGATTCTACGGATAAATTCATTGTCCACCGTCACGTCTTTGATAAATGAACCGTTGATCTTTACGGTATGTGCATCAATACGGTCTACCATTGCACCGATCTCTGCAATCGCCTGCAATAATACATTAATATCTCTCACGTTCGGCAAATTTTCGATTGTAACCGTTTCATCCGTCATGATCGCAGCTGCAAGAATTGCCAGTGCCGCATTCTTTGCCCCGCCGATTTCTACCTCACCATTCAGCGGATTTCCGCCTTTGATTACATATTGTTCCATATCTCACCTCAATAAACGCCCTATTTCGTATAGTACGCTACCCTACTATCTATCCTATTCATCTAGTGTAAATTTGTGATACCATCCACAATCTGTTCAACGGTCTGTTCGATATCCAGCCCCGTCTCCGAAATCCGGATATCCGCATATTTTTCATACAGCGGCGTGCGCTCCAGATACAGATCATATAACGTCTGTCCGTCTCTTAAAACAACACCCCTGCCTTTGATATCTTCCAGACGCTTTTCCAGCTCCGGATATGCCACCTCAAGATATATAACTGTTCCGATTTCCTGCAGATGCTCCATAGCTTCTTTTCCGTAGACGACACTGCCTCCGGTTGCAATAATTGCATGATGTGCCTCAAGTGTCGCATTCACACGGTTTTCTACCTGAATGAACCCTTCGGTTCCCTCTTCTGCAATGATCTCACGAAGCAGGCGCTTCTCCTGCTCCTGAATGACTAAATCTGCATCTATAAACTGATATCCCAGCACCTTAGCAAGGATAACGCCGACGGTGCTCTTACCCACCCCCGGCATTCCAATTAACACAATGTTATCTTTTTGCATTACTGTGTACTCTCTGCATTCTGTGTTTCTGTGGAAGTCTGTGTCTCTGTAGAGGCATTCGGGTCCTGCTGTGTCAGAGAATTCTTAAATGAAATCTTTGCAACATTCTTTTTATTGACCTTCCAGCCGTCTTTTTTCTGCCAGCCCTCCAGCACTTCATTGTAGTGGTCACTTTTACGTTTGTCAATAATATTCTGACGATTTTTTTCTGTAGCGTCTTTGTCTGTTTCACTGTCCAGACGAACAATATATAATGCACTGTCTGTTTCAATCACATCGGAAGTTTCTCCTTCTTTCAAATCATCCAATGCCTTTTTCACAGATGTATCCAGTGTGGAATCATCGGATGCATACGCACCGGTAGTGGTCTGCTGATCCTCATCCTTTGCAGCATCTTCGAGAGTTTTTCCATTCTTTACCGCATCTTCGATTTTGTTTGCGGTCTCCTTCAGCTGCTTTTTCTCATCATCGGTATATTCTACGGTATTTCCGCTGTCATCCTGATGGGAAGTTGTAGAAATAGTCATCATCGTATAACCGCGCTCATTTGCCTCTTCATCCGTCACATTGGTATCTGCTTCTGCCTCGATAGCTTTCTGCATCTTGCTGCGGATGGTGTAGAGCGTAAGCAGTTCCTCCACGGTATCTTCGTCTGCAGTCATCTCCTTGAGTGCCTCGGAAGAATTATCGCTGATAAACTGCTGTGCAGCTCTTTTGATTGCTGCCTTTTCGTCTTTTGTCACACTCACATCATAGTCTTTCATATGTGCCTGTAACGTATACATCTCATGAAGCTGTTCCATAACGGAATCTTTCATGGTGTCTTCCATGGTTGTTCCGTTTCCATATAAATCCTTGCTCCAGAGCTCACTGCTGCTTTTGGCCCCCATCATGCTCTTATAATAATCTTCTACATTTGCCTGCTGATAACGGCATGTAAAGTTTGCCATGCCCATCGTGACGGTCTGATTTTTCATGCTTGCTGCCGTCGCACCTGTATTTATACCACATCCGGTAAAAGCTGCTGCGCAGATTGCACCGGCTAAAATAATCGCTGTAACTTTTTTTGCTTTCATAGTTCCTCCCGGGAGTTTCTTTTCACCTATATACCAGAGTATTATAATTCTTTTCCCTACATCAGGCAAGCACTTTTACGGCTCCGCACACAAAAAAACGTGCATTTGTTCCAATAATTGCCTGAGAACTTCCAGAATTTCCCTGTTCTTTTCCCTTGAATTTGCTCCCAGACGGTAAGTGAAGTACGGTCCCTTCGGATCTGCCGCAAATTTCAGTGACGGGGCAAACGCTTTTACCAGCCCCGGAATATGCTGTGCGTGAATCTTTGCTTTTTCGTACATTAGGATTTTTAACAGATCTTCTCTTTGAACAATTTCCTTAATATATACACTGTGGGCAACCGCTTTGAGTCTGGCAATTGTCAGCAGATTCTGCACGGACTTCGGAGGCTCTCCAAAACGGTCAATCAGTTCTTCGAGCATTTCCTCCGCTTCCTCATCCGTTTCAATTCCGGCGATCCGCTTATACATATCCAGTTTCTGCGACTCATTTGCAATATATGTGGACGGAATAAATGCATCCGTCCGGATATCAACGGAAGTCTCAAACTGTTCGGCCGGTGCTTCTCCCCGGGCTTCTTTCACCGCTTCGTGAAGCATCTTGCAGTACAGATCATATCCAACCGCCTCCATGTGACCGCTCTGTTCGGCTCCCAGCAGATTTCCGGCTCCCCGGATCTCCAGGTCCCGCATGGCAATCTTAAATCCGCTGCCCAGATCCGAATACTCCCGGATGGCAGCCAGTCGTTTTTCCGCCACCTCTTTGAGCATTTTGTTTCTGCGGTACATAAGAAACGCATACGCCGTACGATTGGATCTGCCGACCCGCCCGCGCAGCTGATACAGCTGGGAAAGCCCCATATTATCCGCGTCATGAATGATCATTGTATTGACATTTGAGATATCCAGTCCCGTCTCTATGATTGTCGTTGATACCAGTACATCAATGTCTCCATTGATAAACCGGTACATGATATCCTCCAGCTGGTTTTCCCGCATCTGTCCATGAGCAAATGCCACATTTGCCTCCGGCACCAGCTCCTGAATGCGTGACGTCACTTCATCAATATCCCTTACTTTGTTATACACATAATATACCTGTCCACCACGGGCAAGTTCCCGCGTGATTGCCTCCCGGACCAGTTCCTCATTATATTCCATGACATACGTCTGAATCGGGACACGGTCCATCGGCGGTTCCTCTAAAACGCTCATATCCCGGATTCCGATCAGGCTCATGTGAAGTGTCCGCGGAATCGGTGTGGCAGTAAGTGTCAGCACATCCACATTGGTCTTTAACTGTTTGATTTTTTCTTTGTGAGCCACACCAAACCGTTGTTCCTCGTCCACGACAAGAAGCCCAAGATCTTTAAACTGCACATCTTTTGACAGAATCCGGTGTGTTCCCACAATAATATCCACCTGTCCTTTTTTCAGATCACTGATGGTCTTCTTCTGCTGCGCTGCCGTGCGGAAACGGCACAACAGATCCACCCGGACAGGGAAATCCTTCATTCTCTGGGAAAACGTATTATAAATCTGCTGGGCAAGAATGGTTGTCGGCGCAAGGTATGCCACCTGTTTATTCTCCTGCACTGCTTTGAAAGCTGCACGGATCGCAATCTCCGTCTTTCCGTAACCGACATCCCCGCAGATCAGCCGGTCCATAATCTTATGACTCTCCATATCCCGCTTGGTTGCATCAATGGCAAGCACCTGATCTTCGGTCTCTTCAAACGGGAACAGTTCTTCAAACTCTCTCTGCCATACCGTATCCGGTCCATACATATAGCCATTCTGTTCTTCCCGCTCGGCATATAATTTCACCAGATCCTGTGCGATCTGACGCACGGCTCCACGCACTTTTCCCTTGGTTTTTGTCCACTCCTGGCTTCCAAGTTTATTGAGTTTTGGTTTTCTTGCGTCTTTCCCCGCATATTTCTGGATCTGGTCAAGCTGTGTTGCAAGAATATACAGATTGGAGCCTCCCGCATATTCGATCTTGATGTAATCTTTCACCTTTCGGTCGACTTCTATCTTTTCAATTCCTTTGTAGATACCAAGCCCATGATTTTCATGTACGACATAATCCCCGACACTCAGATCCGTAAACTGCTGGATTTTTTCGCCCTCATAGGTGCGGTGCCGCTTCTTTTTCTTTTTTTCTTCCCCGAAAATATCCGTATCCGTAATCACTGCAAACTGCAGGATCGGATATTCATACCCCTGATGCACTTTTCCGTAGCAGACCATGATCTGTCCTGCCACCAGATCGTGATCGTAATCTTCCGTATAAAAACAGTTGAGTCCTTCGTTTAAAATATCCTCCGCCAGACGCTTCGCGCGTGTGCGGGAACCGGAAAGTAAAATAATACGGTATCCGTTTTTTTTGTATTTCTTCAGGTCTGCGATCAGAAGTTCAAAGCTGTTATTGTATGCGCTTACGCTCTTTACATGAATGCCGAACTGCCCATTGGATTTTAATCCGCAGGTCTTGATATCCAGTGCGGAAACCGCACAGCAGGAATATTTTTCAAGCCTTCCCATGATTTCCTTATAGCCAAACAGTTCGTTCATCTGCCCCGGCAGAATATACCCCATTTCCAGACGCTGCTTCATGCTCTCCGAAAATTCCAGTTCCGTCTGCCGTCCGCGTTCCGCGCTCCGGCTCAGCTCATCGAAAAACACAAATGTATCTGCCGGATCAAAATAATCCAGAAGGCTCCACCGTTCCCTGCAGAAATAGGACAAAAAAGCATCCATTCCCGCGGTTTCCGACAATTCTTCCCATTCCTGTGCCAGTTCTTTTGCCTGTGACAGTGCCCGATAGGCTTCCTCGGTTTTCATTTCTTTCCGCAATTTATCGGAAAAAGCTTCTGCTTCCTTTAACAGTCTGCGAATACCTTCTGCTTTCTCTTCGGTCGAAAGAACCAGTTCACATGCCGGATATACCACAAGCTTTTCTATATTTTCAATGGATTTCTGACTTTCCACATCAAAGGTGCGAAGGGTATCTACTTCATCATCCCACAGTTCAATCCGGACCGGATTTTCTTCCGTCAGCGGAAAAATATCAAGAATTCCACCTCTTAATGCAAACTGACCGATATTATCCACCTGATACTGCCGTTCATATCCCATCCGCACCAGCTGTTCCACAAGTGCATCCAGATCCAGGGTATCTCCCTGTGCAATATGCAGCACACTGTCCCACACCTGTGCATCCCTTGGCATCGTATTCATCAGGGCATCAAATGTTGTGATCACCGTCACCTGTTCATTTTCATGAATTGCCCGCAATGCACTGATCCGCTCTGCGGTAAGAAGGTTTCCGCGGATATCCGATTGATAAAACAGCACATCCTTTGCCGGATAATACACCACTGATGGATCAAAAAAACGATAGTCGTCATACAATTCTTTCGCTTTCTGCTCATGAAACGTTACGATCAGACGCCGGCTGCGTGTCCTTCCAAGCGTGTAAATCATATGTGGCTTCTGTGCATCAATACAGCCACTGATGGTCACCAGTCCCGGCTGCATGGCCGCTTTTGTCATATCTTCATATCCGCTCAATTCCTGCAGCGGTTCTATAAATGCTTTCACTTACTTTGTATTCTCCTGCTTTTTTGCATTAAAATCATTCATTGCCTTGTCTGCTTCCCCCTGAATCATCAGGACTGCTGCATCTTCCGCATCCCGTATGGCTTCTTCCACATGGTCTGCCAGATCCCATCCCTGTGGCTTTTCCCCCACACCGACTTTAATTCGCATAAAGTTTGAGGTTCCCACACTTGAAATAATGCTCTTGATTCCATTATGCCCACCTGCACTGCCTTTTTTGCGCACACGGATATTTCCCGGTGCCAAAGAGATGTCATCAAAAATAATCAGCATTTCGCTCTCCGGATCAAGCTTATAGAAATTCACGATTTCTGCGATGCTTTCTCCGCTTAAATTCATATAGGTCTGCGGTTTGGCCAGGATGACTTTTACGCCTTCGATCACACCGCTTCCACACAGCGCTTTATGTTTTTTCTCCGTGATGCTGATGTTGTATTTTTCTGCCAGTGCATCGACGGTATCAAATCCAATATTATGTGAGCTGGTGGAAAGGTGAAGCGCTGTTTTTGATCGGGTATTATCATCAGATCATGCTGGAGTACTATGGACCGATAGTTATTATTGACAAGGAAATACCAATGGAAAGTTCTCCGGCCGAGATGATGACCTCCCGTTCTCCTTATGATACATGTGTCGATTTCATTGCCAATAAATATTCGGAAGCAGCTAGATTACTTCCTGGCGTATGGGATTCAAGTAAGAGAAACAGGGCTACCTCTTCTGCTG
>OHDD01001093.1_pt1 | contig 11996 bp, 9 predicted proteins | sample 1566941 | NCBI WGS metagenome assembly OHDD01 (sample SAMEA3879580, study PRJEB24766) | human gut metagenome | biome: human-associated habitat; feature: feces | place: USA | collected 1985/1987 | reverse complement strand
GCGTCGCGGGCGTCTGTCGAGTAGCTGTAGAGCACCTCGTCCTTGTCCAGATACGCCCGCACCGCCTTACAGAGCAGAGCCGTAAGGGTGCTGAAGGGCTTGACGCCGCAGCGGAGGGCGGCGTCCACAAGCCCCGCCTTTTCCAGCCGGATGCGGCAGCAGGTAGGCGTCTCTTCAAAGGTCAGCACCACGGGGCGCTGCATATCGTTGGCCACCTGACTCTCGGGGTACTTTGCAAGGATGTCCTCGATGTCGTAGGCAGGGTCCGTCTCAAGGGTCTGGCCCTCGAAAGCCGTGCCGTACCGCAGGTTGCAGTAGAACTGCAGCACCATGGTCATGAAGGGTGCTATGCCCCGGCCATCGGCCAAGAAGTGGAACCAGTCAAAGCAGACGACCTTCCCCTCATAGCTCAGGGCAACCGTAAAGCCGTTCTCGTCCGGAAATTCGGGCTTTGCGCTGCCCTGCCGCACCGGGCAGGGGGCGTCCGACGGCTCGAGGTGGAGCAGCTTTTTCTCCCACACCGGCTTCTGGAAATAGTAGGATGCCTTTGCCCGGGCCGCATCCAGAGCCTGCTGCAAAAGCGCACCGTCCACGGCATCTTTCAGCGTGACCTGATAGCGGCAGTTGACCATGTTTTCGCGGTAATAGTAAACGATACCCTGAAAAACAGAGCGCTGTTCGGCATCCATTCCTTATTCCCCCGCGTGTGCGGCCAGATAGTCGGCCAAATCGCTGACGGTGACGAAGTTGCGCAGCTCCTTTTCGGGGATGCGCAGGCCAAAGGTCTCTTCCAGATCGGCCACGATGGTCAGGATCTCCATGGACGACAGGTCCAGATCGTCCATCAAGACGCTGTTCTCGTTGACATCCTCGGGGGAAATTTCTGCAACATCTTCCAGAATGGCAAGGATCTGGGACACGATCTCGGTTCTTTCCATAGTTTGAATCTTCCTTTCGTAATTCCATTAAAGGCGGCTGCGGCTCTTTTCCAGTATTCCGCAGCCTGCCCGGTTTATTCTTACTTGCGCAGCAGCTTGCCGGTGCCGGTGCGGGGCAGAGGCTCGGTGCTGAACTCCACGGCGCTCATCCGCTTGTAGAGCGGCAGGGTGCGGTTGGTCTCGGTGATGAAGTCGCGGACGGTCTGCTGGTCGGCCTCGCCGCAGTAGATGACGGCACAGATCTTCTTGCCCTTCTCCCTGACGATGCATTCCTTGACGGCCTCGCACTTGGACAGCAGATTTTCCAGTTCTTCGGGGCTGACGTTCTCACCGTTGTCGAGGATGATGATATTCTTCTTGCGTCCGGTAATGTAATAGAAGCCGTCCTCGTCCACACGGGCCAGGTCTCCGGTGTGGAACCAGCCGTCGGCGTCGAGGACTTCTGCGGTGGCCTCGGGGTCCTTGTAATAGCCCAGCATGACGCAGCCGCCGCGGATGCAAATTTCGCCCGTCTCGTCCAGCTTGTACTCGGCGTGGTCGTCGGGCTTGCCCACGGCGCGGATGTGCTTTTCGTCCTGCTCGTAGTTGATGATGCCGTCGCCGCAGGTCTCGGTCATGCCGTACACCTGAGTGATCATCATGCCCTGCTGTGCCAGCTCGGCCAGCATGGCGCCGTCAAACATGGCAGAGGAGCCGCAGGGGTTCCAGACGCCGTTCAGGCGGGCGCGGCGGCCCCGCTTGACGTCTTTGTAGATGGCCTCCATCAGCATGGGAGCCACAGCGATGGCATCGCTGTGCATCAGGCCGAGGTCGCGGTAGAAATCGCGGATGTCGGCGGAGAGGTTCAGCGCCCAGCCCTTGCAGGCCCAAACGAAGAGGCAGATAAACGTACCCAGATGGAACAGGGGCAGGATGGCGAAGTTGCTCAGGACGTCGTTTTTGTCCTCGGGCATATGCTCGTGCTTATAGTCCAGCATGGCGTCGCCGAATTTGACCTGGCACTCCACCGTGGTAAAAAAGTTGCGCTCCGAGAGCATGACGGCCTTGCTGCGGCCAGTGGTGCCGGAGGTGAACATCAGCACCATCAGCTCCTCGGGCTGGATGCGGTTCACAAGCTCTGCAGGCTCGTAAGCCTTGTAGGCATCCATGGGGCGCAGCAGGCTGCCGTAAGCCGCCTGCATCTCCTCGTTGCAGCCGTAGTCATCGCCGTCGGTCAGGATGGCGGCGGGTTCCACCAGCCCCAGCTCGTAGGACAGCTCGTCCCAGCTCTTGTGCTGGTTGAGCAGTACCAGTACGCCGCCCGCCAGAATGATGCCGAAGGTGTTCACGGCATATTCGTAGCTGTTTTTATTCAGCAGGCAGATCTTTTTGCCCTTGATATCCGGGATGGTGCTCTGGAAGTAGTTGACCGCACGGCGGATGTCCCGCGCGTAGTCCTTATAATGGACTGCGGTCACCTCGTCCGTTTCCTTATCATAAAAGCGGAGCGCCACACGCTCCGAAAAACGCTGTTCCATATTCAGGGTGACCAGATCATACACGTTGTCCAATACCTTGATCATTGTATTTTCCTCCTGCGTTGTTATTTCATCCTGCGGCAGTGCGCTGTACTGTGCTCAGTATACAATATTTTCCAATGCAATGCAATACTTCTGCAACATTTAATTTCTCACTTTGACAACTTTCAATTGCACATCTTGGGATACGCCCCGGCCAAATTCTACCTTTCGTTGCAATCCGCCGGTTTTCGTGCTACAATTTTTAGCGCAAAATACCAGTTCCGGTATGGTGCAGACTGCAAAACAAAATTGACAGTCTCTATAAAAAGCATTATACTAGCCATATATCATGGCAATGCTGTATAAAAACTGATCATTTGCGCCGTATCCGGCTTTTTTCTCGAGGGGTATTGGCCCGGCGCAGGGAAGGAATCTTTCATGGAAACAACCAAGCCCCGCACTGTCAACTCCATCGGGATGTTTGATATGCTCAAGGGCGCTGGGATGCTGGCCATCGTGCTGGGGCACACTGCGGAGCTTTACCCACTCCAGCTGGAGGGCGGTCTGTCGCTGACGGCCTTTGTCGGCTTTATCTACCGCGAAACGCTGATGGCAGCCTTTTTTATTGCCAGCGGCTACGGCTTCCGCAAGCGCTCCATCAGCAAGTGCATCCACCAGCAGCTCAAAAGCCTGCTCAAGCCCTTTTGCTACACTGCGGTGTTCACCACGGTGCTGCACTTCATCATTCATTATAAAACCTTTCACTATCTGCCCGGCTCCATGACTGAGAGCATCAAGGTGGCGGGCGGCTTTCTGCTGGGTCTGCCCCATACTGCCACCTACTTCGGGCAGGAGTTCTTTTCCTGTGGGCCCATGTGGTATCTGCTGGCGCTGTTGATGGGCTGGATCTTACTGGACGTTATCCTGAACATCTTCCCGGAGCGGTACATCCCTTGGGCGGTGGGCGGTGCCGCCCTGCTGGGCTGGGGTGCCAGCCTTGTATGGGAGCTGCCCTTCTGCCTGATCCAGGGCGCGGTGATCACGCCGTACCTGTACCTTGGCTACCTTGCCAAACGGCAGCATTGGCTGGATCAGCCTTTGTCCCGCCGGATGTCCTGCATCCTGTGGGCAGCCGTACTGCTGATCCCGGCAGCCGCCCTTGCCACCCGCCGCACCGACTGTGTATCCATGGCCGAGTGGTCGCTGGGCCCCATCAGCATCCTGCTGGACGGCCTTGCCGGTCTGCTGTTTATCCGGCTGTTTTTGCGCTGGAGCCAGCGCCGCAACCCGCTGGTGCGCTTTTTCGAGGCCATCGGCCGCCGTTCTCTGTACATCTTCTGCGTACATACGGTGGAGCTGATTGCCATTCCGTGGTATCTGTTCGCCGCCAAATACGCTGACCGCCCTGTTTTGGGCATCAGCCTGCAATACATCCTTTCGCTGGGCTCCATCTGGCTGATCTGCGCCCTGCTGCAGCGGCGGCGGGATCTGATCATCAAGTTGTTCCCCGCCCGGCGGCGCACCCCTCAGGTACATTACGCCCCGCGGCACTGATTTTTCTGAATGTTTTGGCTGCGGCGGTGCAGCTGTTATAGGATAAAGGAAGAGGAGGATCCCGTTATGAACCACGATGCCCCCATGACCCCTGCTGCCATGCAGGCGCACATTGCCGAGCTGGAGCAGCAGCTCAAGCTTTCGGACGAGGGTGTTTCCCAGCTGGCGCAGCGGTGTCTGGAGCTGGAGCAGCAGCTGCTGGCTTGCCAGACCGAGCTTGCCAAGCACAGCGCCGAGGCTGAGAATATCACCCTTACCCTGCCGCAGCTGTTCTACGACACCGGCAGCGGCTTTTCGCCCCGGGAATGCCTGACTGCCACCGAGGATGTCTACAACGAACTGACCCACGAGGTCTCGGTCACCTTTGTCCTGCCGGAGGACGCACGCGCCATCCGTCTGGACCCCGGCGAGCTGGCCTGCTGCATCACCGACCTTGCCATCTCGGACGAACGCATCAGCTTCCAGTCGGTCAACGGCCTTCTGCTGCAGGAGGACAGCCTGCTGTTTTTGGACGTAGACCCCAACCTTTCGCTGCACTGCACCACCGGCTTTGGTGCCGGCATGAAGTTTGCGGTGAACTATCACTACTACCCGCTGGGACGTTTTCTGCACGAGCAGCCCGGCAAGTCTCTGCTGCGGGCGCTGAACGACCTGAAGCTTGAGAACGCCGCTGCCGCGCAGGAGGCAGAGGAAGTATTGCAGGCCAGCCGCGCCGAGTGTATGCGGCTGAACCAGCAGCTGCTGACCTTGCAGGGCATCCAGCACGAATATCAGGTTTCGCTGGAAACGATGCGCGCCAGCAGCAGCTGGCGGCTGACCGCCCCGCTGCGCAGACTGCTGAACCTAGTGCGCGGTCACTGAGCCCGCCCGATATTCTGCCCGGAGGAGTTGGATCATGTACACCAGTTACAGTACCCTGCAGCGCAAGCAATTGTGCAAGCAGGTCTATACCGATACCCAGAGCACCTATCTTCTGGTCTACGCGCCGGGGCGTCACAAGGCGCTCCAAGCGGCGCTGCAAAACCAGCTGCACCGCAAGTTCCGTCTGGTGACCCAGCTTGAGGACGAGCTGACCCCCGATGTAGCCGGGGTGCTGCTGGTAAGCGAGGATGTGGAGTGCACCCCCACCGCCCTGACCTATTTTGCCGCCGCCCTGCGGGAGGGCGCAGACCTTGCGGTCTGCGACGCCTCCTTTGGCTTTGACGGCTCCACCGCCCTGTACCTGAGCACCCGGCACCTGCCCGGCAGCAGCTGCGCACTGGTGTCCCGCGCATTGCTGGACAAGGTACGCGCCGCCGCCCGGGGCAAGGACAGCGTTACCGAGCTGCTGCGTCTGGCCCACGCCATGGCGCAGCACAGCCGCTGCATCCCGCAGGCGCTGCTGCACTTCCGCCGGGAGCTGTGCGCCGACGATGTATTCTCTGCCAAGGGCCGCCGTGCGCTGATTTTGAGCCATGAGCTGACCATGACCGGTGCGCCCATCGTGCTGGTAAGTGCCGTGCCGGTGCTGCGCAGCTTAGGCTTTGAGGTGGTGGTGCTGGGGCCCTCGGATGAAGGCTCGCTGCCGCTGTTTCTGGACGCCGGGGCCGCTGTGGTCACCCGCCCGGACTGCGTTACTTCCAGCGCCCTGTGGGGGCTGGCCACCAGCGCAGACTTTGTGCTGGCCAACACGGTGGTGGAAGCACCGGTGGTGAACACCCTGAACGGCTCCTTCGTGCCGGTGCTGTGGTGGCTGCACGATGCCTTTGCAGGCTATCCCTTCATCTCCCACAGCATCCCCAAGGCGCTGGGCAAAAACGTGCACCTCTGCGCCGGCTCCCACGCCACTGCCGCCATGCACTCGGTGCGGCCGGACTTCAGCATTGAACAGCTGATCTACGGTCTGCCGGACTATGCAGCCGAGCAATTCCCCCGCTATGACATCAGCTTTGCCGGGGGGCGTCCCCTCTTTGTGACGGTAGGCTCGCTGGAGCACCGCAAGGGTCCGGACATCTTCTGCAACGCCATCCGACTGCTGCCCTCTGCAGTGCGGGAAAAAGCTGCCTTCCTTTTTGTGGGCAAAGCCGCCGACAAGGGGATGTACAACGCCGTGGACAGCTTGGTGCGGGACTATCCCCAGACCGTTTTCTACCGCAAGCGGCTGGAGCGCCCGGAGGTCAAATCCCTGATGGAGCAGTGCAACTGCGTGGTGTGCGCCTCCCGGGATGATCCCATGCCCACCTTCGTCACCGAGGGTCTGATCTTCGGCAAGCCTTCTATCGTATCGGAGCACACCGGCACCGCCGGGCTTGTGACCGAGGGCGTGGACGGCTTCCTCTACAAGGACGACGACCCGCAGCAGCTGGCTGACAAGCTGGCCTGGGCCATCGAGCACCCGGAGGCACTGGCCGCCATGCACGACAGTTGCCGCCGCCTGTACGAGCAGCAGTTCTCCAACGAATCCTATGTAGCCACCCTGACAAGGCTGGTAAAAGAGCTGACGGACGGGGAAAAATAATGAAAAAGCAATGCCGGACAGCTGCACGCTGCCCGGCATTGCTTTTTCACGGGAGAGGTTTTCCCATTTTATCAAATCCCCCAAATTGCCCAACAAAGTTCCGCTTCCGTTCACAAAGGGCGGCGGGAGATGTGCTATACTGGTTCCAGAATTTCCGGTTGTGAAAGGAGTTTTGTTTCCATGAGCCAAGCCGCCGCGCAGCAGCCCTCCCGCAAAAAGGCCGTGATCTCTCTGCTGGTGCTGCTGGCACTTACCTGCATCATCGTGTTCACTTTTAAGGACCACTGGGCCGAGATCACTGCGGCGCTGGCACAGCTTTCAGTGTGGCAGGTGCTGGCGGTGCTGGCGGTCGGCCTCAGCTACCCCCTGCTGGAGGGGTGCGTGGCGTGGGTCATCGTGCGCAGCCGTCTGCCGCAGTTCAAACTGTGGCAGGGGCTGGATGTGGGCTGGTGCGGCACCTTTGGCAACGTGGTCACGCTGGGTGCCGGTGCGGTGCCGGTGCAGCTGTACTATCTACACAAGGCCGGACTGCCGCTGGGTCCCGGCGCGGGGCTGATGACGCTGGAATACGTTTTCCACAAGAGCACGGTGCTCTTGTACGCCACCGTGATGCTGCTGTTGCAGCACCGCTGGCTTGCCGCCAACACCACCGGTGTCATGCGGTATCTGCCCATGGCATACGCTGTGGTAGCGGTAATTATCGTGGCGCTGGTGCTGCTGTGCGTCTCGCCGCTGGTGCAGAACCTCGCCCGCTGGCTGCTGGGCTTTTTGCCCAAGACCGAAAAGTGGCAGCAGCGCCGCGCCGACTGGCTGGAGCAGCTGGAGGTGCTGGGCACCGAGAGCCGCCGCCTGCTGACAGATAAGCCCCGCTGCCTGAAAATTTTTGCCCTGCAGGCACTCAAGCTGTTCGGGCTGTTCTGCCTGCCCTACCTGTGCATCCGGTTCATGGGGCTTTCCCCGCTGGGCTTCTGGCAGGTGCAGCTGCTCACCAGCCTGATGCTCTTCGTTTCCAATGCCCTGCCCAACGTAGCCGGGATGGGCTCGATCGAAACGGCCTTTCTGCTGGTGTTCGGCAGCTTTCTGGAGCAGGGCGAGGTGATGAGCGTGCTGATGCTCTACCGCATCGCTAGCTATTATGTGGTATTTGCCGCCAGCGCCGCGGGCTTTTTCATCGCCCAGCGGCATCTGGCGCAAATGGAACTGCCAAAGGAGGGGTGAGCAGATGAAAAGCTTCCACATTCCCCGCACCGCTTTATTTTTTATCCTGTTTGCACTGGCAGCTTTTGCGGTGCTGTACCGTCCCATCGACCTGAAGGCGCTGGTGCGCGCCAGCTCGCAGGGCACGCTCCGCACCGAGGAAGTGGCGCATTTTGGCAGCACAAACGACATGGACTATCACCTCCTCTCCATGGACAGCAAAGCGTTCCAACAAACGGCAGAATTGCTTTCCACCGTCTCCTGCCGCAAAAAGCTGAACCAGAACTATTCTGCCTACACCCACGATACCTTTCCGGTGCAGTCGGTCACCGTCAGCTTTTATGACGATGCCGAAAATCAGAAGTTTCTGCTGACGGTATACTCTGACGGCGTGTGCATCCTGAACAGCGCCTTTGTCAGCGTAAAATACCCCGGCGGCGGCGCAGCGCAGCTGTATGAACAGCTGGCGGGGATGGGGAAGTAAAAACAAAAATCGGGGCACTCAGGTGGTCAAGCTGAGTGTCCCGTTTTTGTTTTCTTTGCGTCGGCTGTGGTACCAAACACAGCCGGTGCCGCGCCGGAAGCAGCAGAGCAAACCGTGCTGCCGCTTCCCGTAGAAAAGAGAAAGGAATGGAGGAATGGAGCGGAGCGCTTGCAGACGCTCCTTTTTTCTGGTGCAACGCGGTTAGAATTAGCTAACCACCGCTGCGAGAACAGGATACCACAGTCAGTTAGTCTTGTCAACCCTTAATTTGCAAATTTTTTCGCAAAGTTGCCGCGCCGCCGGGGTTTCTGCCGTTTTTCTACATTCTGCCCAAAGAATAGCCTTTCCGCTGGAAGAAAACCCACTTGTTTTCTATTGCTTTTTAAAACGGTTCTTGCTATTATAGTAACGCAAGATTTTGTGGGCAGGTTTTTATTTTTGTCTACACCTTGTAGTAAGGGCTGCCGCAGACGGCAGCGCAAGACCGTTTTGCCCCCAGAAAACCGCCCAGACAGAGCGGTTTTTCAAAGGCTCATTAGTTAGAAAACGCTAACTGCGTAATGGAGCAAGGAGGTTCCAATGATCCAGTTTGAACAGTGGGAAGGCTTTGAAGGCCGCATCTGGAAGGAAGAGGTCAACGTGCGTGACTTCATCCAGAAAAACTACACTCCCTATAACGGTGACGAAAGCTTTCTGGCAGGCCCCACCGAGGCTACCGATAAGCTTTGGGGTGCTTTGCAGCAGCTGCAGAAGGCCGAGCGCGCCAAGGGCGGCGTGCTGGATATGGAGACCGAGGTGGTCAGCAGCCTGACCTCCTACGGCCCCGGCTATATTGACGAAAACCTGAAGGATCTGGAGCAGATCGTAGGCCTGCAGACCGACAAGCCCCTCAAGCGCGCCTTTATGCCCTACGGCGGCATCAAGATGGCAGAGCAGGCCTGCACCACCTACGGCTACCAGCCCTCTGCCGAGCTGCACAAGATCTTTACCGACTACACCCGCACCCACAATCAGGCCGTGTTCGATGCCTACACCCCTGAGATGAAGAAGGCACGCCACACCCACATCATCACCGGTCTGCCGGACACCTACGGCCGCGGCCGCATCGTGGGCGACTACCGCCGCGTTGCCCTGTACGGCATCGATGCTCTGATCCAGTTCAAGCAGGAGGATCTTGCCAACTGCGGCGACGGCACCATGACCGATGACGTCATCCGTCTGCGCGAGGAGATCGCCCGCCAGATCAGCGCCCTGAAGGGCATGAAGAAGATGGCCGAGGCCTACGGCTACGACATCTCCCAGCCCGCCAAGGACGCCAAGGAGGCCTGCCAGTGGCTGTACTTCGGCTATCTGGCCGCCATCAAGACCCAGAACGGTGCCGCCATGAGCGTGGGCCGCATCTCCACCTTCCTCGACATCTATATCCAGCGCGATCTGGACAAGGGCATCCTGACCGAAAGTCAGGCACAGGAGCTCATCGACCACATGGTCATGAAGTTCCGCATGGTCAAGTTTGCCCGCATCCCCAGCTACAACCAGCTGTTCTCCGGTGACCCCGTGTGGGCAACGCTGGAGGTGGGCGGCATCGGCATGGACGGCCGCAGCATGGTCACCAAGAACTGCTACCGCTTCCTGCACACGCTGGAAAACATGGGCCCCGCACCGGAGCCCAACCTGACCGTGCTGTACTCCTCTGCCCTGCCGGAGGCCTTTAAGAAGTACGCCGCCAAGGTTTCCGTCAACACCAGCAGCGTCCAGTACGAGAACGACGATGTGATGAAGCCCGTCTGGGGCGATGATTACTCCATCTGCTGCTGCGTGTCTGCCACCCAGACCGGCAAGGAGATGCAGTTCTTCGGCGCACGCGCCAACCTTGCCAAGTGCCTGCTGTACGCCATCAACGGCGGCGTGGACGAGAAGAGCCACGAGCAGTGCGGTCCCAACTACGCTCCCATCACCAGCGAGTACCTGACCTATGACGAGGTGCTGCCCAAGTATGTGCAGATGCTGGACTGGCTGGCAGGGCTGTACGTCAACGTGCTGAACCTCATCCAGTATATGCACGACAAGTACTACTACGAGGAAGCCGAGATGGCACTCATCGACACCGATGTGCGCCGCACCTTTGCCACCGGCATTGCAGGCTTCTCCCATGTCATCGACTCCCTGAGCGCCATCAAGTACGCCAAGGTGAAGGTGGTGCGCGATGAAAACGGCCTTGCCACTGGCTTTGAGACCGAGGGCGACTTCCCCAAGTACGGCAACGATGACGACCGCGCCGACGAGATCGGCGTGTGGCTGCTCAAGACCTTCCTTGAGATGATCAAGAAGCGCCACACCTACCGCAACTCCGAGGCTACCACCTCCATCCTGACCATCACCTCCAACGTGGTGTACGGCAAGTACACCGGCGCCCTGCCGGATGGCCGCGCCGCCTTCACCCCGTTTGCACCCGGCGCTACCCCCAGCTACGGTGCAGAGCAGAACGGTCTGCTGGCTTCGCTGAACTCCGTGGCAAAGCTGCCCTACCACTGGGCACTGGACGGCATCTCCAACACCCAGACCATCAACCCCGATGCCCTGGGCCACAGCGAGGGCGAGCGTGTGGAGAACCTGGTGCAGGTCATGGACGGCTACTTCGATCAGGGCGCACACCACCTGAACGTGAACGTCTTTGGCAAGGAGAAGCTGCTGGACGCCATGGAGCACCCCGAAAAGGAAGAGTACGCAAACTTCACCATCCGCGTTTCCGGCTACGCCGTCAAGTTCATCGACCTGACCCGCGAGCAGCAGCTGGACGTGCTGGCACGCACCTGCCATGGCGTCCTGTAAGACTCTTGGGTACGTCCACTCGCTGGAATCCTTCGGCTCGGTGGACGGCCCCGGCGTGCGCTTTGTGGTGTTTTTGCAGGGGTGTGCCCTGCGGTGCAAGTACTGCCACAACCCCGAAACATGGGCAGAGGGCGGCGAGGCATGGACGGCAGAAGCGCTGTTCCAGCGGGTATACCGCTACCGCAACTACTGGGGCAAAAAGGGCGGCATCACGGTCAGCGGCGGCGAGCCGCTGCGGCAGCTGGACTTTTTGACTGAGTTCTTCACGCTGGCGCGTGCCAAGGGCGTGCACACGGCGCTGGATACCGCCGGGCAGCCCTTCCGCCCGGACGACCCGGCCTATCTGGCGGCATTTGACCGTCTGATGGCTAACACCAGTCTGGTGATCTTAGACCTCAAAGAGATCGACCCGGAGCGTCACCGGCAGCTCACCGGCAAGGACAACGCCAACATCCTTGCCATGGCGCGGCACATCTCCGACCTCGGCATCCCGCTGTGGATCCGGCACGTCCTTGTGCCCGGTCTGACCGATGACGAGGAGGGGCTGCGCAAAACAGCAGACTTCATCCGCAGCCTGAAAACGGTGCAGCGGGTGGAGGTGCTGCCCTACCACACCTTGGGGCTGTTCAAATGGCAGAAGCTGGGCATCCCCTATCCCCTGCCGGACGCAGTACCGCCCACGGCAGAGCAGGTAAAGCGGGCAGAAGAACTGCTGGAAGTAAGCCGGTATCCCGGGTAAAGCACCACCGTTTTGATTGCGCTCCGCTTCGCTCTGCGCCCTTCCCGTGAAAATGGGATATCGGAACGCCCGCAGGCGTTCCGATATCCCGAAATTTAAAATAATTCTTCCGCTGAGGATGCCCAAAGCAACGCGGAGGGCATTCTGAATCGTTCTTCGTTGTACCTTGACTTCCCTGCACCGCACCGCTATAATAAAGGGGTAAAAGGATAAATGCGTTTATCCGGGCAGAGTAGCGCCGCACACCGTCTGCGCA
>OHDD01001086.1_pt1 | contig 12045 bp, 13 predicted proteins | sample 1566941 | NCBI WGS metagenome assembly OHDD01 (sample SAMEA3879580, study PRJEB24766) | human gut metagenome | biome: human-associated habitat; feature: feces | place: USA | collected 1985/1987 | reverse complement strand
GATTATTAACAAATTGTGAACAAAATGAACATCCCATGAACTTCATGAACAATTTGTTAATATTACAAAGCATCACACAATCTTTACAACTAATATATTTTTCATTAACAATCATCATTAACTTGTATGTTATAATAAACTTGTGAATAGTCCAGAGCAAGCCCCGGAAGGGCGGACGTGCGTAGCTCACGCAAGAAATTCACGGGCGGGTAATGGTTGGGAATTATTAATGAGGTGTAATATGATATCAGGAATAGATATAAGTCAATATCAAGGAAGCGCGTTTAACACCGAGAAAGCAAAAGCGGAGGGCTTCGACTTTTGTATTTGCAGACTTGGAGGAGGGCTTCCGGGATTTAATCAGGATAAGTATTTTTTGGATAACTACATAAACTGCAAAGAACAAGGTCTGAAAGTTGGGGCTTATGTATACGCAAACGGTCTTAATGAAGAAAATTATTTCCTTGATGTTTTTGCTTATGAGACAGCAAGCAGACTTGACACTTTACAGTTGGAATATCCAGTATTCCTTGATGTAGAAGCCGCCAGCTGGAGAAATCGTACAAAGGAAGTAAACACGGCAGTAATTAAACGAATACTAAATAAAATGGAATCATATAATCTTTTTGTTGGCGTTTACTCCTCGCAGGATTGGTTCAAAAATTGTGTAAATTATGACGAATTATACGGACGCTATGTATGTTGGGTTGCGAAATGGAGCACAACGCCTCCGACTATCGGATATGATTTGTGGCAGTATGGTGGAGAAACTAATTTAATACATTCAAATCAGGTTGCAGGTGTAACATGTGACCAAGATTATAGCAAATATGACTATTCGGAGATAATACCGAAAACTAATTGCAATGGTTGGACGGATTTGACCTATGATGTAAACGGAGACGGTAAAGTAAATAGTAAAGATATTGCGGCAGAGATGAAAGCAATATCAAATGGAACAGGGGGTAAGGATGTAAACGGAGACGGTAAAGTAAACAGTAAAGACATTGTGAAAATAATGAGGGAGATATCGGATAAATGACCTTTACAGATGTTACTCAAATTATAGCAAATTTAGGTTTTCCTATTGCTGCATGTATAGCACTGTATATGATGAACACCAAAACAATTAATAAATTAACAGAAGCTGTTGAAGAATTAAAAAAATTAGTGGAGAGGTTGCACAATGGAAATTAACGATATATTTAAACTAATAGACGCGGGATTTACAAAAGAAGACATTATAGAAATGTCTAAACCCGTAGAAACGGTAGCGGATGTTTCGCAGGTAGAAACGGTAGCGGATGTTTCGATGGTAGAGACTAAAACAATAACTCCGGAAGAAACAGCGGCAGGGTCAAATATTGATTATATTAAAGCTTTGCAGAAGAGTATTGACGATTTGAAGAAAACAATTATTGCAACTAATCAGTTACGCGATTTAGGCGGCGAAAAGCATACATCTGTTGACGACATAAACGATTATATTATTAACGGAAGGAATAAGAAATAATGGCAAGTGTAAATGAATTGAATTTTAACCAGGTATCAACACTATTAACATCGATTGTTAAGCAGGCTACGGGTCAGAGTGTACTAACTCCTACAAATACCAGTGACTTTGTATCTGTAGCGACAACCGCTTTAAAGAACGGAACAGACCCTGTTATGTCAGCAATAACACAAATGGTATCACGTACTATATTTTCAATTAGACCGTATTCCGAAAAATTCAAGGGTTTAAGAGTGTCTTCGGAACGTTGGGGCAATATTGTCCGCAAACTCAATATTGCCGACGGAGGGTATATTGATGATACGGCATTTGCTTTGCCAGATGACGGGCAGAGCGTAGACATGTACAAACTCCGCCGTCCAAACATTTTGCAGACTAACTTCTATGGCGCGAATGTGTTCAGTATTGAACGGTCATATTTTAGGGAACAGTTGGAATGCGCATTTACGGGACCTGAAGAGCTGGCAAGTTTTTATTCTATGGTTACCGGAAATATTATGGATATGATAGAAACTGCGCATGAAAATCTTAAACGTGCAACGCTTTCCAATTTAATTGGCGGAATTGTGTCCGGCGGGGGTGATGAACAGAAAGTTCATTTGCTGACTGAATATAACGCAAAGACCGGCGGGAAATATACAGCGGTAACCATTATGGCTCCGGATGTATACCCCGATTTCATGAAATTTGTATATGCTCGAATAGCTACAGTTTCAGCGCTTCTTACAGAACGTTTACAGCTTCATCATATCAATGTTACGGGCAAAGCTATTACACGACATACACCTTATGAAAACCAGAGATTGTATATGTATGCTCCGGCAATGTATGAAAGCACAGCTCGCGCAATAGCCGATACTTATCATGACACATTCCTGCGTTATGCTGACCATGAAACGGTTAATTTCTGGCAGGCTGTAGATACTCCAGACACTATTAAGGTTACCCCGTCGTATCTCAAGGCTGACGGAACTATTACTACGCCAAGTGCTGCAGTGACGGTTCCGAAGGTGTTCGCTATTCTGTGTGATGAGGAAGCCTGCGGAATGACAGTATGTAATGAATGGAGTGCAACAAGTCCGCTTAATATTTCAGGCGGTTATTATAATGTTGCATGGCACTTTACGGACAGATTTTGGAACGACTTTACCGAAAATGCCGTAGTATTTACAATGGATTAATATTATGCAAGTTACGTTATATCCAGGATTTGGAAAGCGGAATAATTCAACCAGAACACCCCCCACAGCGGGGGTTACATACACCGGAACGCTGAAAGATAATTGTACAATACTAAAACCCATCATTATCTTTCAGGCTGCCGGGGCGGATGATTATTTCCCTGCAAGCTATCCTGCAAGCTATAATTACGCTTATATTGATGCTTTTGAGAGATATTATTTTGTGACGGAATGGGCATGGGTGGAACGGAATTGGATTGCAACACTTGAAGTTGACCCTTTGGCAACATATAAGGGTGATATTGGAACAGGCACACATTATGTAGAGCGTTGCAGCGGAACATTTAACGGACGTATTGTTGATACTGTATATCCTGTTTTAACTAATCCTACTGTCAATATAACCGATATTGCCTCTCCATGGATTGATGAAACCTATTATATTGTAGGTATAAGTGGTGGTGGAGGTTCAACAGGGATCACTTACTATATTTTTTCATCCTCTCAATATTCAACATTTATTCAGAACATATATAATAGTAATTCGTGGTGGAATGCTTCAACTGCAGATATTACTTACGACCCCTCAATATTCAATCCGCTAGATTTTATAAAATCAATAAGATTGTACAGAAGTTCATTTGGCGGAACTGCGGTAGACAGTGTAAATATGGGATATTGGAGCGTGCCTGCCAAATGTAGGATAATATCTGATACACAAGCATATTCAAGCGTGCAAAGAAAAATTACATTGCCACAACATCCGCAGACTACAAGCCGGGGAAGCTATGTAAATTCAGATTTATATACTAAGCGTATATTATCAGTTAAACCCTTTGGTAAGATTCCTTTGGATTGCAGTTTAATTGCTAATGAAACGTCTATTAAAATTTATATTGGTATTGACGCATATTCTGGCCGGGGCTGGTTACGTGTATCTAATGGTTCAAATTCTATGATAATTGCTGAATCAGAGGCACAGGTTGGAGTTGATGTGCTTCTTAATGTTCAGGCCGTATCGGAACTTTCACGAGCAACAGCGATAGTTAATTCAGCTTCAAGTATTATAAGCACTATTACCGGCAGCTCAAATATGACTATCGAAACAGGCGTTAGTAACTGGGCGGCAATTGCCGGAGTGCCGCTTATTCGTGAGACTGGAACAGGTGGGGATTTAGCAACATTTTCTTTTGCTGAAAGTAATCGATTATGTTCAGCATTTTATTCAATAGCTGACGAATATAATTCGGAGTTTGGCCGTCCATATTGCGCACCGGCGGTATTAAACACTGTTGGAGGCTTTATTAAGTGTGCAAATGCTGAAGTAGAATTCCCATGTTTAGCACCGGAGCGTGCAAAAATTGAAGAATATTTGAATGGGGGATTTTTCTATGAATAGTGTGCCGTATTCATACGGTAATATCATGCTTGAAACGGCACCTGTTACGCCGTCAACAATACATGTAACGAATACAGCTTTATCAGCATTCTTCAGGCGTTATTTATTTTCTGATTTATTAAGTGTTTGGGAATGGGAAATCCCGGAGAATTGGGATAGCAATTATTTCAAAGCTGTACTATTCTCATGGGGGTATTTTGCAGTTATTGATACCCCAGCATTCGGTATAATTCCACAACAGGCCGGGTTAAAGGGATATAATGTACAATATCAACCTACTAATGCTGTAATTTCTAATCCGAGAATCAATCAAATACTTGAACCTTTAATCGGTGAAGAATGCGCCGTAATCAGAATACGTCCCGATTATTGCGGCATGCTCGACCTTGTTAATTATTACGGCGATATGATGGCGTTAACTGCGGAAACACTCGATACAAATATACTGAATTCAAAGCTTGCTTATGTCTTCGCTTCTGATAATAAAGCCGGAGCAGAAACATTTAAGAAGTTTATGGATAAAATTGCCAGTGGTGAACCTGCGGCATTTATAGATAAAAATTTATTTGATGAAGAACACAACCCCCACTGGGTAAAGTTTAATAATGAAATTCGAAATAATTTCATAGCAAATGATTTACACGGACTTCTTAAAAATCTGTATAATGATTTTCTTAATCGAATAGGTATACCAACTGCCAATACTGATAAAAAAGAACGACTTATAACATCGGAGGTTGAAGCTAATACACAGCAGTCGTTCTCCGCAATGGATATGAGTTTAAAGGAAGTCCAGCGAGGTATTGAGCAGGCTATAGAAATATTCCCTGAACTTGAGGGTAATCTGTCGGTTAAATGGAGGGTAGAAGTTAATGGACGCATGTCTTTCAATAATGGGAATAGTCAACTCAACGCTTCCGACAACAGCTGACTTTGAGCAGTTGGCTTTAAAATTTAAAAGCTGGTTTAATGTTTCAAGTGATTGGATATCAACACAGCTCGCCGGATATATTCTTATGAATACTGCGGAGCTTGAATTCATATTTCCCGACCCTAAATTTGCTGAAATTGCTATTAGTGCATGGGCTCAATTAAATGATGTGAGATTTACGGAATTATATAATACTACTACTAATGTATTCTATAATTCGTTTGAACCTCTTGAAAATTACAATATGGAAGAGACAACTACGCAAGAAGATACTAATACCGGAACTGATACGCATACACACAGTGGAGGGACAACCACTGAAGATAGTATTACGACTAATGATACCGGAACAGTATCAGACAGCGGGGATGCCAGTCGTGACGGAACTACTACGCATAAAGTATCGGCATTTAATTCATCAACATTAGCGGATGCGCATAGTGACACTGATGATTTTAGTACTACTTCTACTAATACCAGAACTGACAATTTAACACATAAAACTGAAGAGGCACACACATTTACAGATACGCAAAAGCTCGATATAAGCAGAAGGGATATATTAAATCGTACAGTGACGCTAAGTCGTCACGGAAACATCGGAGTAACTACAAGTCAGCAAATGGCGCAAAGTCAAAGAGACTTAGTTATGTTCGATTTTAATAAATATATATGTGACGAATTTAAAAATGAGTTCTGTATTTTGTTATATTAAGAGGTGAAACAATGTACTATTTTCCTTATACTAATTTTCATGACTTAAATTTAGATTGGATTATTGAATATGTAAAATCCGCTAAAAGTGAAATAGAAGATTTAATAAATCAATTTGAAAACTTAATAGTTCAAACAACTGGCGATTCAACAAATAAGGTGATGAGCCAAAACGCTGTAACGGAACAGTTGAATTATTTAAGCTCCAGAATTAATACTCTTAATACTACCGTAGAAGATTTGACAGCGAAACTCAATGAGGATATTGCAAATTTAGCAGAATTTGAAACTGAAACGGCTTCAAATTTTTCATCTGTTAGGAGTAGACTAACAACTATTGAGAATACTATTACACGTTTTTATGTTTTTGTTAGACATACTGCAACGGAGGATACTATAAATGTATCGATGACCGAGTTACTAAATTACCGAACCAGAGCTAACGTCCGATATTATATCCAAGATTCTGTCAATAATTTTGTCAGGTATGCATATGAAGCATATTCGCCACAATCAACGACAATGATGATTCAGACTTTGCCCTTTACTAATGAAAATGCCGTCTATCGTGCAACGATTAACATTACATCTGGAGCCGTAACATATTCATCAGTTGGGATTGTACCGATATCTCAATCATCAGGTCAAAGTCAAACATCGGTAATGTCTCAAAGGGCTGTTACAGAAGCTGTTAACAAATTAATCCTTTATGTAAACTTTACTATAACTGCCGATACCTCACGGTGTAACTATAGTTTTGATACAATATATACGTATCTTGCAAATAATCATTTTGTATACGGTAACGTCAGATTCGTCGAGGAAAATGTCGGGTATTTTTTGTGTGTATATGCAGTGGGTTCTGAACGCATTATTTTTAGGGCAATTCCGAGTTATGATAGTAGTAAGTCACTTATGGTGGTCTTAAGTTCCTTCGATAAGGTTAGTTATACACAGCCAACTTTAGGTGTTCTCCCCTATTACCCGCGTTATGTCATATCTTCAGACGGTGAAACAATCTCAGGAGCTCTGTTGTCAGTATTACAAAATATTTTAAATGCTATAGTCGTTAATTATTATTCACCACAAATTTATTTGCACATTATAACGGATAATGTGACTGAACAATTATATGTTGACAGTGTAAATAGCACCGGGTGTGTCCTCCGAAATAATAACTATATTATAACATATACTGCCGCTCCGTCAGCAACTATAGAACCCGTTGAAAAAGTGTTTACTTCTTCAAGTACTGGAATTAAACGAGTAGCCGCCGGAGGCGAAACTGGTTATAATATATTACAAATTACGGGCTCGGATGTTGATTTAACAGATTATTACATTGTTGACGCTGATATTACAAATTTAATAGGTGGAGATTCAAAATTAATTTCCGTGTCTCCAGTATCCGGAGTGCCGGTAATATTAATATATTCGAATGGCGTGGCATTCTCCGGCAGCTGGACTGTCACTTGCAGGCATAAATAAAGCGGGCACAGCCCGCTTTATTTTTTAAAATGGACAATAATCGTCGTTATTAACAATTGGCATTTTAGAAGCTGTCTGAGGCTCATCGTCCGTTTCATCCGGCTTGATACTCCGGACTATATAGAGCTTATCAATAAATAATCTAAGGTTATAATCTAATGATTTTTTGGGCTTTTCTACGACACCCTCAATAATTACTTCTGCACCTTTAGGAATAAATTGCAGCACATTTTTTAATTGTTCCTTATTACCAATAATATCATAAAATACTGTATTTTTGAATATTTGGCAGGCCAGAGAGTTTGCAACCATAACTTTGGTACTTGTTTCAACCTCGCTCCACTCCTTACACAATCTGCCTTGAATTACTGTTTTGTTATACATTTTTCTTTCTCCTTTAATAATTAATATTATCTATATTTAAAATATAAGATACAAATTAAAATTACCGCAATAATGGTAGCTATAAGTAATCGAGCAGCCCAGAATTTCAACAGCTCAATCCATGTAAAATTATTTTTCATTTTATACACCTCAATACATTTTTATATATTTTAATAACAATTTTAATAAGTACCCTTTTTCCGCTTCGGCTTCTCCGAAATACACAGCGTTTACAATACTTCGGTATTTATTGCGGAACACCAAGATGTCATATTCATTAAGCTTAAATTCTTTAGGTGCTCCGCTTTTATGTGTCGATAAGTAATACGGCTTTTGTCTGGATTTATGCCGGTATACTGTAATCTCTCCTATTGTTACGACCGGGATATACTCTGCAAGCGGACGTGACACGTCTAAGAAGCTGTCCATATCCTCAAACAGGTTATCAATAGCTTGATTTGCAAACGCTGTATCTTTAGTATATTTGTATAATGCCGTTTTCTTTTTGCGCTCGCTTATTGGTGAATTTAGATATAACGCTATTAGCCGTTCGTGTTCGCGGTCTATTTTCAATTCCTTCTTATTACGGTACATTTCCATTATAGGACTTATCATATTAAGAGTTAAAAAATAGTCGTTATTTAAAATTGTAGAATTGCATATGCTTATAACTCTAAGTGCCGGACGCCATTCCAATTCCCTATTACGATTGATAGTTTCATAAGCATTGAAGAACGTGAAAGCCTCGCCATTCATGCTTTGCCCCTTTAATGTTTGAGGTATCGCTTCGTCCTGTATTATAAAATCAATGTCCGTCATATCACCACCGCGGAAATTCGCAAAGGTTGATAAGCTCATCATATATCCGAGACATTCACCCCACGCCTTGCCATCCTCATCGGCATAATAAAAACTATAGCAGTCGTCACCGTTAGGATAAGGCCGAATATCTATCCCTTTATCAGAATTCAGTTTTTTGAATACGTTAAAAGCTTCTGTAGAAAGCTTCTTAACCTCGGAAGCTTTGCGCCGAAGTAATATGAATTTTGTATGACGATTTAATACTATTGTTTCAAGTATAGTATACGTCTTTCCAATTCCTCGACCGCCAATTAGCCACATAAACGGCAAACCCTTATTTAACAGATATTCAATATCAGGATATCCTGACGGTTGATATAATTTACTTTTCTTTACTCTATCCATCGTATCTTTTCCATATCAAAATAATTTTTTCGTAACCATTCAAGGGATGAATTGCTGATACGTTTCAAAATATCTTCTATATCTATACTTGTACTAAGCTTATACGTTGTTGGAACTATTGCAACATTAGACGATATGTGAAGATTATGCCCATCAATTTGTAGATCTATGTCCGTATCATTATCATTATAAATAGCCCGAGTCCCTCCGGCTTTGCTCCAAATAAAGCCGTCCTTGAACTTTTCAATATCGCCGAGTTCTTCTGCGCCGGACGGATTATTGCCTTTTCGGAATTTATTCACCCCTGCCACAGTCACTTTTAATTCTCCGTCCTTAACCTGTGCGTATTTCTTCGCCCCCAGAGTGGCGAATTTTTCGCTTATTCCCTCGTTTTCATATACCCCCATATAATGAGTGCCCCCCTTTATGTCAACCGCCTTGTAGCCCATTTTTTGAGCCTCTGCGACCATGCGGTTATTATAATCGGCAGGAGTATAATTTCCGATATATTTTACACTGTCTGTATCCGCATATACAAAATCTCTTCCGACTATCCACATAAAAGCTTTTAAGTCCTGCCGGGCATAAGCTGTAACCCACACCCCCACAGCATACGGGAGAAATGGTGCTCGCTTCATTTTAGCAAGTTTCTCCTCTTTCGTGTCTATAAGATAGTATTCGTCAGTTGAAGAAAGATACGCTATATCATCTTTCAAAGTGTTTTGTACGGTCATACCATACAATGCGTTGATTTTCTTTTTTGACTCTGCGTATGATATTTTATCTTCTCCGCCTTTCAACTCTGTCTTTTTTATAAACAAATCAATCACCAACTTTCTAAATTCGTAGGGTAAATATCGTTTGAGAGACTTATAACATTCTATTATTGTTATATCGTGCAAAGAAATGTTATAATCCTCTAATAAAATCATTAAGTCAATTTCTGTTATTGTTGTCTCCAAACTTTCTGCGTATAATATTCGCCCATTATCGAGCAAATAGTTTTTTATGTTCCTACACTTACTGAACGATATATACGGTTGATGCCATTTCTTAAGTTCTACATGTTCCAATCGTACACGGAATACGTATCCGAATTTTTCCGAATTTGATAGTAGGGTTTTAATATCATCTGTCGTTTCTCTAAACTCGGTCAGCGGAAATTTTTTATTAACCAGTTCGTAAGGATATGAGCTTTCACGGTCATAGCTTCCAACATTATATAATATCTTTCCAACATAGAAACGGTTAGCGTGAGTATCTCCACCTCTAAACGCTTCACGCAACAATTCAAACACGTGTAAGGTGGGCACTAAACATCGTAATATTCCGTTATATGGGAATAATACCTTTTTTGCCATACGCCGGACATATCCAGTTGAAGTATACGGGATTGTGTTTAGTGTGTCGCCGTTAGCTTTTAACAGTGATTTAATAGCGCATGATAACCCTACAACATCATTTCGCATATAAATTAAATCTTCAGTTTCTATTTCCGTCCAAGGATAACGTACTACGTCGTAATTCATTTCCGTTTTCTGTAATGCTTTAGGAACGTTCATATCTTTCATAAACCGTTCAAGACCTGTTCCCGCAAGCTTGTAACTACAACGAAATTCCACTTTATCCCACACACAGTACAAAGGTTCTCGAACGTCAACTAAAAACACTTCTTTTCGGTCAAACTCATGAATGCCCTTTAAAAATTGGAATTCGTGAGCTAAATTGTGAACATATATAATTAATCGTTTCTTCTCTGGAATTATTCGGTTTATTTCGTCAATCACGTTTATGAATTCTTCCCAAGTTCGGCCATATATTACAGGGATGCCCCATATATGCAACTGCCATATATACATAAACGCATGTGTCTCATCTTTGTATTCAATTTTACTCGTTTCTATATCCCATGACGCTATTACTTCCAGATACTTATTAACTGATTTCGTTAATAATATTTTGGACAGTCTCGTTTTTAGCATCTCCATTAATAAATGCACGTGCAAGCTCCTCCGACGAATATATATCTATTAGTTTTGTGTTCTTCGCCGCCGCCATAAAATCCGCAAACTTATTATATTGAGCCTCTGTAATATTATAATCATGACTTTGAAGCGTCTTAACAGCCTTTTTTCTAATTTGTCGCAGTCCTGCAATACTCGCGAATTTGTTTTTGTATAAATTCTCTGCAATTTCACGATAAAAGGGTAAATCCTCATCTGATATATCCTTAGGGGCTTCTAAATCAAATAATCCGCTTTTAAGTACTTTGTCATAATCCGACCATTCCTTAGACGCTGAAAACCTTTGCTCGCGCTTCTTAAGAATATAATACAATCTCCGGTATTCCTGTCTATCTGTCATTTGTATCACCCTCGGTCATAATGTCTAAACATTCTTTGACTGCCGACAGCTTCGCTTGATAGAGATCAGTTTCCAAACTATTCTTGCAGACACTATAGTGTCGACGGTACATTATTTCATAATAATTATATAATTTAATCATTTTGTCTGTTTTCGTCATTGTCTAAAACTCCCCATACTAAAACATTGTAGTAGTCGTCAACTCTACATTTTGCCAACCCTGACTTACTATTAACACATTCATATATTGAGTTTAATTCCTCTTGATGAATTCCGCCTTTTAAAAAATGTGAGTATATTGTACCGTCTGACGCGCGAAATGTTATAACATCATCACCGTTCATAAACTCAATTCCTTGAGGTGCTAATAATACCGTTTTACTTCCTATGTGATAATCTAATACGCAGTAGCCGATTGCACCGTATAACAATACGGTGTAATACCCTGTACATTCATCATCCACTGCATAACCCCGATATATAAAATGATCTTCACATACTTTATTTAATCGGTCGATTTCATCCCACGTATGAAGCTCAAAGTCATCATCCATACCTAAAGAGTCTTTAAAGTGTTTGTCTTCGTTCATCATTCTATCCTCCTATGAACCGTTCCTTATCGTGATTATAGTATAACAAAATATTGTGTCTGTGTAAGATATAATTTGTAAATGATTAATACTAATTGTATTGAATTTGTGTTAAGATGTAGTTAGCATATGCTAACTATAGTAATTATGAATTTCGTTAAATTTTTAACGAAGTGTAATTTAAACTCAGCATATGCTAAATATGGTAATTATGAATAGATGTTGTGTGTGTTGTAAAGATTGTGTGATGCTTTGTAATATTAACAAATTGTTCA
>OHDD01001083.1_pt1 | contig 12081 bp, 9 predicted proteins | sample 1566941 | NCBI WGS metagenome assembly OHDD01 (sample SAMEA3879580, study PRJEB24766) | human gut metagenome | biome: human-associated habitat; feature: feces | place: USA | collected 1985/1987 | reverse complement strand
TTCCGGAGCCGGGTGCACCATGCCCGGAACACCCTGTTCTGCGCCCATGGAAGGAGGATGCGCAGTTTTTTTCAGATTTCGTGCCGGAACTTTTAAAAATTACACAGTTCTACCATTTTTTCATGCTAAAATGAGGTCGTAAAAATAACAGGCAAAGGATGATCTCCCCATGCAGCACTGTCCCGCCCGGGCAGCCCGGCAGCTGGCGGCAGCAGCACTTGCGCTGGTGCTGCTGCCCACGCCGCCTTACAGGAAAAACACGGCATCCGGCTGCTGACTTTTGACCACAGCCAGATCCTTTCCATCGGCAACCAGACCTCCGGCAAGTGCAGCCTGTACGCGCTGCGCTACGCCCGCACCATTCTGGACGGCAAGGTGTGCTCCGGCAGCGGGATGTGGTCGAACGGTGCGGTGTGGTCGGCCGCGGGCTACACCGGGTACTCCGGTACCCGCGCCGAGTGCCTGAAAAAGCTGTACAGCGAGCTTTCCGCCGGGCATCCGGTGATCGTGCACCTGAAAAACACCACGGTCAGCGGGGTAAAGCGCCACACGAACCGCACCTCTACTTATGAATACCACCTGACTTCCTCCGGCTGGAACGAGGTGAACTACCCCCACATTGCCACCAGCAGCACCTACGGACACTGGGTGTGCGTGGCGGGCATCTCCCCCACCGCCGACCCGGAAAACCTGACCGAGAGCGACTTCTACGCCCTCGACCCCGCCCGGGTAACGGCAAATGGACGGCTTGCCGTCACCCGCCTGCTGGACAATACCCTGTGGGTGGAAAACTCCCCCCTCAAGGTGCTGGGGTAAAAGTATAATATGATAGAAACAGAGCGCCTGACACTGCGGTGTCAGGCGCTCTGTTTCTGTTCAGTTCCTTAATATCCCTTCACCGAGAAGCCGCGCTCCCACGGGTCGGGCGGGATATTCTTGCTGCGGATGCCGGTAATTTGGATATAGTCGCTTTTCTGGATCATGGCGAACAGGGACATGAACTTATCCGGGTCGCCCTGCACCTCCAGCGTCACGCTGCCATCGTCCTCGTTCTGCACCCAGCCGGTCAGGTCAAGGGTCTGCGCGGCGTACCGCGCCCGGTAGCGGAAACCTACCCCCTGCACCTGCCCGGTGATGGTGTAGCGCCGCCGCACCGTGCCTTCCGGCAGCGCGGGCGGGGTGCGATCCTTTTTGGAAAGAAAATTAAACACGGCAGTGTCCCTTTACAGCTCCTGATAAGCGGTCATCAGGGCGGGGATGAACTGCTTTTTGCGGCTCACCACGCCCGGCAGCGTCCAGCTGGCATCGGCGGCGGGCTGGGTGTCAAAGCCGTCGGACAGCACCTCGGCGGCATAGCGTCCGTCGCTGATGACCACGCTCTCCTCCTTGGGCACATCGGTCAGCAGCATGTAGAGGTCCTCCACGTTCTGCTTGCCGCAGGCTTCGGGCAGATAGGGGGTGAGCAGCTTCTGGGCCGCTTTCAGGTTCTTGCGGGTCATGTAGCTGCCCTGCGCCACGCCAAAGCGGATATCGCCGCACATGAACACCTTGAAGTCCTGCAAAAAGACCTCTTCGGCGGTCTTGCCGTCCAGCTTTTCGCCGGCTTCGAACATCTCGTTGGCAAACTCGTTGATGTCCACCCCGGCGATCTTTGCCAGACGGTTGGCGGCGTTCACGTCGATGGGGGTGCAGGTGGGGCTGCGGAATACCAGTGTATCCGAAAGGATGGCGGCCAGCAGCAGACCGGCGGTCTTTTGCGGGATGGTCACGCCGTTTTCATCGTACATCTGGGTAATGATGGTGGCAGTGCAGCCCACCGGCTGGTTGCGGAAGTACACCGGGCCGCTGGTCTCCAGACTGCCGATGCGGTGGTGGTCGATGATCTCCAGGATCTCGGCCTGATCAAAGCCCTCCACCGCCTGTGTGGCCTCGTTGTGGTCCACCAGAATGATGCGGCGCTTGCGCAGGTTGATGATGTTGCGGCGGCTGATCATACCGCAATACTTGCCGTCTGCATCCAGAATGGGGAAATACCGGTGGCGCACCTTTGCCATCACGCGGGTGACGTCTGCCACCGGGGTGACGAGGGTGAATTTCATGATATCGTCCCGGGTCATGTAATAGGAGATGGGCGCGCACTGGCTGATGAGCTTTGCCGCCGCGTAGGTATCGCAGGGGGCGCTCATAATGGCTACGCCGGTCTCGGCGGCAATGTGCTGGATGGTGCGGCCCACCTTTGCGCCGTTGCAGATGATGATGAGAGAAGCTTCCTTCTCGATGGCGCAGAGCTGGCTTTCGTAGCGGTTGGTCAGGATGACGATATCCCCCTTTTCCATGCTGCTTTCCAGCATTTCCGGGGTGGCGGTACCAATGCGGATGTGGCCGGTGGTGCACTCTGCGTCCTCGCTGCCCACCACCATGGTGGCGCCCAGCGTTTCCAGAATATTGCGGTAGCTGGTGCGGCTCTTGGCAAGAATGCCGGTGTCGAACAGGTCCATGTTGGCGGTGGCGATATCCTTCACCGTGATGACACCCTGCAATTCGTCCTCCCCGCTGGTCACGGGGAGGGTGTCGATCTTCTGGTCGCGCATGATCTCCCACGCCTTGCGCAGGCTGGTGGAGCCGGGGATGCCGGGCACCTGCCGGTAATCCACATCCCGAATTTTAGGGTTGACGTCGGTGCACATCCGGGGCGGCGTGACCCCGAACTTTTTCAGCACAAATTCCGTTTCCTGATTCATCTTGCCCGCACGCCGGGCTTCGCAGACCAGATCGCTGGTCTTGTTTTTCAGCTCTGCATAGGCAATGGCAGAGCAGATGGAGTCGGTGTCCGGGTTGCGATGCCCGATGACAACGACCTTATGCGCAGTTTGCTGCATACTGTACCCCCTTATGGGTCCTCAACTTCTTATCATATATCTTATCATTTACCAAAGCAGCGCCCCTCTCCTGCACAGCGGGGCGGGCTGCAATCTTATTTTAACACAACTGTGCCCATGGGTAAAGGGCACGCAGCGCGGCGGGCTGTTGCTTTTTGGCACTTTCTTGTATACAACCTCTTGCATTTCGACAGCTTCCGCTGTATGATAGAAGCATTCGAGCTTTTTTGTCATTTGCAACGGAGGACAGCATGAAATCGTCCAAATTCACATCCACTCCCCTGTTTCCACGGCAGGCGCTGGTGGCGCTGCTGCTGCCGCTGATCGCGGAGCAGGCGCTCAGCGTGACCATTGGTCTGGCTGATACCCTGATGGTGTCCTCGGTGGGCGAGGCCGCCGTGTCCGGCGTGAGCCTTGTGGACAGCTTCAACACCCTGATGATCCAGATCATGAGCGCACTGGCCACCGGCGGCGCGGTGGTCACCAGCCAGTACATCGGCCATCAGGAGCCGAAAAACGCCAAGGCGGCGGCTGCGCAGATCCTGTTCGTGCTGTCCAGTTTCAGTGTGCTGGTGGCGGCAGTGGTCATCGGCGGGCGGCACGCCATCCTGCAGGGCATCTTCGGCTCCATTGATGCGGACGTGATGCACTACGCCGAGACCTACTTTCTGCTTTCGGCGCTGAGCTATCCCTTCATTGGCCTGTACAACGCCGGTGCGGCGCTGTTCCGGGCACAGGGCAACAGCAAGATCAGTATGCTGTCCAGCTTGGTGATGAACGTGGTGAACATCGGCGGCAACGCGGTGCTGATCTACGGCTTCGGCATGGGGGTCATGGGCGCGGCGCTGGCAAGCCTTGTATCCCGCGCCATTGCCTGCGCGGCGGTGCTGTATCTGCTGCAAAAGCCGGGCTGCGCCCTGCGGGTGGACAGCCTGCGGGCGATGGCTCCGAACGGCGGGCTGATCCGGCGCATCCTGCGGGTGGGCATCCCGGCGGGCATCGAGAACGGGATGTTCCAAATCGGCAAACTGTCGGTGGCCAGCCTCACCAGCACCCTCGGCACCGCCGCCATCGCGGCCAATGCCGTGGCCAACACCACCAGCACCTTCCTGAACATCCCGGCCAGCGCCGTCGGCATGGCGGTGCTCACGGTGGTGGGCCAGTGCCTCGGTGCAGGCGAGAAAGAGCAGGCTGTCTGGTATGCCCGCCGTCTGCTGCTGGTGGCCTACTGCGGTGCCTGGGTCATGAATCTGTCGGCCTTCTTCTTCGCCGACCGCTGGGCGCTGTCCTGGTTCAGCCTCTCGCCGGAGGCTTCGGCCATGGCGCTGGAAGTCATGATGTGGTTCAACATCGTCTCCCTCTTCTTCTGGCCCTCCAGCTTCACCCTGCCCAACATCCTCCGCGCCGCCGGCGACGCCAGCTTCACCATGACCGTCAGCATCGTGTCCATGTGGGTGTTCCGCGTGGGCTTCTGCTACCTGTGGGTCCTGAAGATGGGCGGCGGACTGCTCAGCATCTGGATGGGGATGTATCTCGACTGGGCGTTCCGCTCTATCTGCTTTATGGTGCGTTTTGTCCGGGGAAAATGGCTCGAGCAGAAGGTCATCTGAAACTTCCTCTTGCTTTTTTCGGCTCAGAGTGGCAGAATGAGAAAAAGAAATGGAAGAAGGGGATTCTCTATGCTGTTTCATCCTGCACAACTGGGCCTCGCCCATCTGGACAAAGCAACGCTGGAAGCCGATAAGAAAGCCTGCAAAAAGATCGGCCCCTGCGGCGTGGGCAAAAAGGCCCTCTACCTCAACAGCTTCTACATCGACCGCCGGTATTATCTGCCCTATGGCAGCATCAGCCGCGTGTTCAAGCGGGTGGCCATGAGTTCCGGCGGCTTTACCGGCAAGGGGATGTTTGCCTCGATGGCTTACCTCGTGGTGGAGTACGACGGCGGCAAGCAGAAGCAGTGCAACTTCAAGGACGAGCGGGACGTGGACGCCCTGCTGGAAGTGCTCGCCAAGGAGCAGCCGCAGCTGCATCTGCTCAGCGCCGCCGGTGAGCAGGCGTTGGAGAAAAAGGCTGCCGAAAAGGCCGCCCGCAAGCTGCCGGAGCTTTCCGAGGACGCGCAGCACAGCCTTACCGTGCTGCGCCGGGCAAAGGAGTATCTGGACGCAAAGCCGGAGCTTTCCGCCGAGCTGAGCGCTGCCCAGCGCCGCAAGCGTGCGCAGCTGCAAAGCAAGCCGGTGTACCGCTATGTGGCGCTGGCCATCTTTGTGCTGGGCGTTGCGGCTGCGGCCTACGGTCTGTATTCCGTGTTCAGCCACACCGGCAGCTACGGCGTGTACTTTGCGCTGTTCGGCTTTGCCGCCATCTTCCTGTTTTCCAGCTACAATATGCTGCCCACCGCCCACAATAACAACAGCGCCATCATGAAGCGTGCGGAGAAGGCCGAGGCAGCCATGGCAGAGTATGTCAAGCACTACCCTCACGGTGCTTTCCCGGTGAAAAGCTGGTACGCCCACCCCATCGTGCTTAAGCAGATGATGGATGCCGTGGAGGAGGGCCGCGCCGTCACCGTGCCCGAGGCACTGGATGCAGTCAAGGCACGCCTGAAATCCTTGAACGCGGACGTGGAGGTGGAGCAGGAGGAATATGACGAGGTGGTGGTCATCAAGGCCCTGTTCCTCAACCACGATTATCAGTAAAACCTTTCGATAGCACAAAAAACCGGACAGCCCGCAGGCTGTCCGGTTTTCTGCTTTTACAGGGCAGTGCGGCTGTTCAGAACAGGCGGCGAAGCCCTATGACACAAGGGGACTTTTGAAGAGTCGGACATTATTACCACTTTTTTATATTGAATAGTATTCAAAAGTAACGTAGTTTCGTTGTGTTTGCGACTCTTCAAAACTTTGGCTACTTTTGAAGAGTCGGGGCAAAAAGCGCATCGTTCTGCGTGTTTTGGCGCAGAAAAAGTAACTATTCAAAACTCTATGGGTCATAGGGGACTTTTGAACAGTAGCAGCTGCGTCTCAGATCAGCGCCTCCATCCGCAGCGGGTCGGGGTGATGGGCGTATTTCTGCTTGGCGATCTCGATAAAGGACTGTACCTCCAGCCGGGGTGCGTGGCGCATGGCGGCGATCTCCACCGTCACCGGGGGAAAATCCAGCAGCGGCACCTTGACGATGCCCGGGATCACCGCCGTGGGCAGGCAGGGCACAATGGACATGGCGGTGCCCATCTGGATCATGATCAGCGCACCCTCAAAGCTGGGGGTGATCTTGCTGCAATCCACCCCCACCTGCGCCAGCTGCTCCAGCGACGGCCCCTGACAGGCGGACAGAAAGCTGTCGAACGCGCCGGAGGACACCACGCTCTGCCCCTTCAGGTCTGCCAGATGCAGCGCCCGCCGGTCGGCAAGGGGAGAGTTTGGGTTCATCAGCACATGGTACCCCAGCGAGAACAGGGGCGTAAAGGAGATATCCCGGTCGCGGGAGTGCTCGGTGGCGTAGAAAAAGCCGATATCCAGCTGCCCGGAGCGCAGCTGTTCCAGTGGGCGGCGGTTGTCCTGCGGCACAACGTCTACGCAGGCGTTGGGAAACTGGTGCTGGAACTGGGCCAGAATGCTGGAAAAGGTGCTGTAATCGAACAGCTGCCGCAGCCCGACGGTCAGGTGGGAGCGGTCGGCGTCCTGAATATCCTGCGCCTTCTTCAGCGCCTGCCGCCCAAAGCTGGTCATCTGCACCATGTCCAGATAAAAGGACTGCCCGGCAGCGGTCAGCTTGGTGCGGCGGGTGGTGCGCTCGAACAGGTGCAGCCCGGTCTCCTTTTCCAGCGCATTGATCTGGTAGGTGATGGCGGGCTGGGTGGTGAACAGCCGCTCGGCGGCGGCGCTGAAATTCAGCTCCTCTGCTACGGCAATAAAGCACTCCAATTGGTAAATCGTCATAGAACGACGCCCCTCCTTGTGTAAAAAGCTGGTCATCTTTATTATACAGGATTCCGCACAGGCCGTAAAGGGAAAACGATTTATAAAGAGATTTGATAAATCCGGACACAAATTTGTATTTCACACCGGGGCAAAACTTTGCTATAATCGTATCAATGTTCAAAATGCACGAAGGAACAGGAAAAACGCAAAAAAGAAGAGAAAAGAAAAAGAAAGGCGAACCTTATGGCTAAGATCTCTCGTCGCAACTTTATGCGCGGTGCCGCTGTGGGCACCATGGGCGCAGCTGCTGCCGGTCTGCTGACCGCCTGCGGCAACTCCGCTTCCAGCACCACCGGTGCTCCCGCTTCCTCCGCAGCTTCCACTGCTGCTTCCTCCGCTGTGACCAAGCCCTCCTCCCCGGTAGACGGCAAGTACGTCACCAAGGCGATGGGTCACGAAAGCTGGGTGCACGTTGCCACCACCTTCTTTGACGGCAAGATCACTGCCTGTGAGGTGCTGTCTCACGAGGAGACCATCGGCATCGGCAACTATGCCTGCTCCCGCATCCCCGCCGCCATCGTCGAGCACCAGAGTGTCAACGTGCCCAACCTGCGCGGCTCCTCCATCACCTCCATGGCTGTCAAGGCAGCTGTGAAGGAGGCCATCGAGCTGGCCGGTTATAACGTGGACGACTTCTCCAAGGAGGTCACCATCGCTGCTTCCAACGAGGTCATCGAGGAAGAGGCCGATGTCGTCATCATGGGTGCCGGCACCTCCGGCCTGACCTGCGCCTGCCGCCTGCTGGAGGCCGGCTACAGCGTCATTTTGGTGGAGAAGCGCGATATCCCCGGCGGCTCTATGTCCATGACCTACGGCGGCGTTGCCACCGCAGGCTCCAAGCTGCAGTACAACTACGATGTGGACGGCAGCTTCCGCAGCTCTGCCATGGGCACGCTGGAGGGCATGATGAACTTCTGGCAGACCATGGAGAAGTACCACCGCACCGAGTTCTTCAACGGTGAAATGCCCTACATGACCAAGCAGTACACCGTCGCCGGCGATCTGGTGGACTGGATGGCAGGCATCGGCATCGGCTTCAACACCATGGGCAACTACGAAAGCGCTACCCAGTACGGCGCTTCCACCCCGTATCTGGCACCCGGCTGCTACGAGGGCGGCGCAGGCTACGCCATGATGTTCATGGCACAGCGCGTGGAGAAGTACGAGAAGGGCAAGATCATCTACTCCACCAGCGTCACCGACCTGATCAAGGACGAAAGCGGCCGTGTTGTGGGCTTCCACGCCAAGGGCGAGAACGGCGCAAGCTATACCCTGCGCGGCAAGGCGGTCTGCCTTGCCTCCGGCGGCTTTGCCAAGAACCCCGAAATGCTGAAGAAGTACAGCCCCGACTACGCCGACTTCTTCTTCAACTGCGCTTCCAGCATGACCGGCGAGGGCATCCAGATGGGTATTGACGCCGGCGGCTATGTGGAGTGCGAGAACCGCGCTCTGCCCGCCTTCCTGTCCAGCTACAAGAGCAAGTTCGAGCTGGCCTTCATCCACCAGTCTGCCCCCGGCATCATGGTCAACATCAAGGGCGACAACATCGGCAACATCGTCTCCGATAACCACTACACCATGGCCAAGGCAAAGCTGAACAAGGACAACGGCGACACCTTCTACTATGTGTTCGACGAGTCCTCTGCCGTCAAGCTGCGCGACAGCGAGTCCTACGGCTTCAACGGTTACGTTGCTATGTTCGAGAAGGGCGAGGCTGTGCACTACGACAGCGTGGAGAAGGCCTCTGAGGAGCTGAACCTGCCCAATCTGGCAGACGCCATCGAGGCCAACAACGCCGCCGCTCTGGCTGGCGAGCCCGATGAGTTCGGCCGCCGCAACTGCCCCTACATCGAGACCCGCGACGGTCTGTGGGCCATCCGCGTTGACCCCACCTTCTACCTGACCACCGCAGGTCTGGCCATCGACACCGATTGCCACGTCCTGACCGAGGACAAGAAGGCCATCCCCGGCCTGTACGCTGCCGGCGACGTCTGCGGCTCCATCGAGGAGAAGGACGCCAAGCAGTACGGCATGGGCTTCGACGCCGCTCTGACCTACGGCTACATCATGGGCGAGACCCTGAAGAAGGAGATCTGAGCTGCGCTCTGACCCCCTGACAAAAGCATAAATAAAGGGCTGCTGCACAAACCGTGCAGCAGCCCTTTTTATATCATATTTCCTTTTACGCCGCTGCGGGCTTGCGGAAAATCGCCATGGCGCGCTTGTAGCAGCTGGCGAAATAGGCAATCTCCGCCAGTGCGGTCAGGATCCAGCTGCACGGGTACAGCAGGTACAGCGCCGGGATGGTGTGGAAGTGGGCAAAGATGGTGTACACCCAGATCACCCGGAATACGCAGGAGCCCAGCACTACGATGACGGTGGGAATCACTGTCTTGCCCAGCCCGCGGGAGGCGGCGATGGTGCAGTCCATAAAGGCCGAGATGCCGTAGGCAAAGGCCATCACGGCTACACGCTTCATGCCGGCATCAATGACCGCCGCTTCGGTGGTGAACAGCGCAAGGAAGGCCGGCCCGCAGAAGAACAGCGCCGCGCCCAGCACAAGCCCCACGCCGAAGGAGTAGCCCAGACTGATGAAGTAGCTCTTCTTCACCCGGTCAGGCCGGCCTGCGCCGTAGTTCTGGCTCATAAAGCTGGCGCAGGCCATGTAGAAGGCCGCCATGCAGTCGTAGATCAGCCCATCCGCGTTGGCGGCGGCGCTGTTGCCCTTGACCATCAAAGAGTCAAAGGAGTTGACGCCCGCCTGAATGAACAGGTTGGCAATGGCAAAAATAGCGTTCTGCAGCCCGGCGGGCACGCCCAGCGCAAGGATGCTCTTGGCCTGTACCGGGTCCAGCTGTAATTTATGTACGTCCAGCGCGTAGCAGTCCTGCACCCGGGTCAGCGCCCGCAGGATCAGAAACGCGGAAACGCACTGGCTGATGGCGCTGGCCAGCGCCACGCCCACCACGCTCAGATCGCACACGATGACAAAGAACAGGTTCAGCGCAATGTTCAGGGCACCGGCAATGGACAGATACATCAGCGGCTTTTTGGTGTCGCCGATGGAGCTGAACACCGCGTTGCCGAAGTTGTACAGCGCCAGCGCCGGCATACCCAGAAAATACACCCGCAGATACAAGATCGCGCCGGGCAGCAGATCCTCCTTGGTGTTCAGCAGCCGCAGCATGGCGGGGGAGCCCAGCAGGCCGATGAGCAGCAACGCCACACCGGCAACGGCGCTGATGATGGCCGCCGAGTGGACGGTCTTTTCCACGTCCTTGGGGTGACGCGCACCGTAAAAACGCGCCACCAGCACGTTGATGCCGTTGCTCAGGCCGATGAGAAAGCCGGTGAACAGGGTCACCAGCGTGCTGGTGGAGCCCACAGCGCCCAGCGCCGTAGACCCGGCAAAGCGCCCCACCACCGCCACGTCCGACATATTGAACAGCACCTGCAGCAGGTTGGAAAGCGCCAGCGGCAGACTGACCAGAAAGATCTGCTTGGCCAGAGGGCCTTCCGTCAGCGTATTCGTTTGAGAACTCATACTTTTTTCCTTTATCCTATACATCCTAACCGTACCCGCGCACACCGGGGCACAGCCTCTATTATAAGGCACTGCGCTGCTTTTGCAAGATGGATTCGATAAAATAATAAAAAGGACTGCTGCACAAAACCTGTGCAGCAGTCCTTGGTGCGACCGGGAGGATTCGAACCTCTGGCCTTCCGGGTCGGAGCCGAACGCTCTATCCAGCTGAGCTACGATCGCAAATGCCGTACCCCTTTGGTGGGTACAACACAGTATAACACATCAGGATGCAAAATGCAAACGAAAATCGTCAGCCCTTCCGGTTTCGCAGCCAGATGCGGTGCAGGCCGTCGGTGATCAGGGTCTCACGGTAGTGGATGGGGGTGCGGCAGGCCTCCCGGATGGAGCGGGGCAGGTCGCCGGTGGCGTAAAAGGCGGTCTGCGCGCCCAGCTCGGCGCAGAAGCGGTCGGCCAGACCGTCCAGCAGGCTGGCAGTGCCCAGCACAAAGCCGTTTTGTAAGCAGGCCGAGGTGCTCTTGCCCAGCACCGACTCCGGGGCGCGGGCGGCAGGGTCGATCTGGGGCAGCTGGGCAGTCTTTTGCACCAGCGCATTCATGGAAAGCTGCGGCCCGGGCAGGATCACGCCGCCCACAAGCTCCTGCTTGGCGTTCACCGCCATCAGGGAGATGGCCGTGTCTGCCGAGATGACCACCAGCGGCCCGGGGCACTCTGCCAGCGCCGCCACCGCGCCGCACAGCAGTTCTGCACCCAGCTGCGCGGGGTTGTCCAGCCGCAGCTTGATGCCGCTTTTCAACCCCGGCCCCACGGTCAGGATGCGCGCCTTGCATAAAAGCTGTAAGGCCGCCAGCACCCGCCCGCTGAGCATGGGCACTACGCTGCCCAGAATGCCGCCCTCGATCTGCGCCGGGGATGCCCCGTACAGCTGTAACAGGTTCACCAGCCGGATGGCGTATTCCTCCACCGTGGCAGCGGGGTCGGAGTGCAGCCGCCCGCAAAAGATCAGGGTATCTTGCTCGTAGCCGCCCACAGTAATGTGGGTGTTGCCGATATTGACGGTGAGGATCATGGGTCAGGGCTCCTTTCGTAGCGCTCTATAATGTATATAATATATAATAGCGCACCCGCCGCCGATACGCAAGGCTTTTGCTGGGAGAGGAGTGGAGAGGGCATTTACCCCCCGCGCAAAGAAATTGGAAAAAAGATGTCAAAAAGTGTTGACAACTGTCCCGGGGTGTGGTATTATACTTGAGCGCCAAGCGCTGAGACAAAAGAATGACTTCTCAAAGCTCAGCAGGAAGCCCTTGAAAAGAACCAATAGACGCTGAAAAACACCAGTTGACACTGAGATGTACGAAGCGCTCCAAGTTCAGAAAACTTCAAAAGCTTCTCAAAAAAGTGCTTGACAAAAAACCGCTTCTGTGGTAAAATAATCAAGTCGCCAGCCGAAAGGCTGAGGCGCACAGGACCTTGAAAATTGAACAATATCGAAAGAACTTGTAACGGAACCTATTTTCGTGTTGGAAAAACACGGTAAACAATTCCAAACAAAGTAATTCACACAGGACGCAAGCGATTGCGTGCTGAGCGAAACAAGATTTAACACTTTTAAGTGATAAATATCATTTATAAAGAGTTTGATCCTGGCTCAGGACGAACGCTGGCGGCGCGCCTAACA
>OHDD01001071.1_pt1 | contig 12169 bp, 5 predicted proteins | sample 1566941 | NCBI WGS metagenome assembly OHDD01 (sample SAMEA3879580, study PRJEB24766) | human gut metagenome | biome: human-associated habitat; feature: feces | place: USA | collected 1985/1987 | reverse complement strand
GGGCAATGACAGTCTGGACGATTATGATTATGGTGAGGAAGATTCCGAGGAATGGGAAACCGAAGATGAGGAAGTCCTTGAGGATGGTTTTGAGGGTTCTGACCCTAATGAGGAACGCGATAGAGCAGATTGAACCATTTGAGCGTAGCGTATTTCAAATCATTGCGGGATAAGGGACAGAGGACAGGGAGAAATTCCTGTCCTCTGCTGCTCTACTCACTCTCTTACTGTAAATCCACACCCAAAATCAGCACATGGTCAAAGAAAGGAGGACCTCACAATGAACACCTGGAACTGGTTATTACACTTTCTGATTATTTTTGATCTGGTCGCCTTCGGAATTTACTTTGGAGGAGACATTCTTTTCACTGCTATCAGCAAAGTTCAAAAAAAGTCAAAGAAGGACGATGACTTGGATCTTTATGATTTTGAAATTGAGACCGCACCCCAAAAACGCTCTTTATGTGTGGACTCAATCCGAATGCTTTATTCTGGTGAGATAGATGAATTTGTGGAAAAGGAACTGTTGCCTGATGCAGCGGAGACCATGAACGCTTTATCTGAAGCTGAAAAAACAGCAGTTAGCCTGTTACTAAAAGCTTATATCGGTTTTTTGAGCGAAGAAGCAACGGTAGATGAACAAAGTTTTCCCATGGTTAAGGAACTGTTGTCTTATACACAGGGCAGCAAAGAAGATGGTGAAAAAGATGCCATAGATTGTCTGATGGAAGATACGGTCAGCAGAACCCACAGACATCGAGAATATTACAACAATTATCAACGCTATCAACTGATGCAGGTGGATAAAGAGCGTGTGATTATGGCCTGCAATATCATAATCAATGATTTGATTGGCAGGTTGTACCGATATGATTATCGCTTTGGCTATGACATTACACTTGCCTCAGAACACAGCATTGCAAAAAAACTGTCTGATAATTGGCAGAATGAATGGGAGGTTGAAGATTATGAAGCTGGTGATTGCTGAAAAACCATCGGTTGCACAAAGTCTGGCTGCGGTAATCGGTGCAACTGCTCGTAAGGATGGGTATCTGGAGGGTAACGGCTGGCGTGTCAGCTGGTGCGTGGGCCATCTGGCCGGTCTTGCGGATGCAGACAGCTATGACCCCAAGTACGCCAAGTGGCGATATGATGACCTGCCTATCCTGCCGGAGCATTGGCAGATGGTGGTGGGAAAGGATAAGAAAAAGCAGTTTGATATTCTCAAAAAGCTGATGAATGCCCCGGATGTTTCGGAGGTGGTAAATGCCTGCGATGCCGGACGCGAGGGTGAGCTGATCTTCCGCAGCGTCTATGAGCTGGCAGACTGTCAAAAGCCTATGAAAAGGCTCTGGATTTCTTCGATGGAGGACTCCGCCATAAGGGAAGGCTTTGCAAACCTGCGCCCCGGTGCGGACTATGATGAACTTCGGGATGCTGCCCTCTGCCGTGCCAAGGCCGACTGGCTGGTGGGGATCAATGCCACAAGGCTTTTTTCCGTGCTGTATCACCGCACCCTCAACATCGGGCGCGTTATGTCCCCAACGCTGGCGCTCATTGTCCAGCGAGAAGCTGAGATCGACACCTTTAAGCCGGTTCCCTTTTATACCGTGGCGCTGGAGCTGCCCGGTCTTACCGTATCCGGGGAGCGCATGGCGGATAAGGCTGCTGCCGAGCAGCTGAAAGAAGCCTGTCAGGGTGCAAATGTCACAATCAAAAAGGTGGAGTGCAAGGAAAAGTCCGAAAAGCCGCCTGCCCTCTATGACCTGACTACTCTGCAAAGAGATGCCAACCGCCTGCTTGGATTTACAGCCCAGCAGACCCTGGACTATCTGCAAAGCCTGTATGAAAAGAAGCTCTGCACCTATCCCCGTACTGACAGCCGCTATCTGACCGGTGATATGGCAGACAGCCTGCCGGTGCTGGTGAATCTGGTTGCCAATGCTATGCCGTTTCGCAAAGGGATCGCCATTACCTGTGATCCGCAGACGGTCATCAACGATAAGAAAGTAACCGACCACCACGCAGTAATCCCTACCAGAAATCTCAAGGATGCAGACCTTTCTGCCCTTCCTGCGGGAGAAAAAGCGGTGCTGGAGCTGGTGGCCCTGCGTCTGCTGTGCGCCGTAGCCCAGCCCCATATCTATTCGGAAACCGTTGTGATTGCAGCGTGTGCCGGTGGGGAGTTTACCGCCAAAGGAAAAACAGTGAAGCACCCCGGATGGAAAGCACTGGAGGACGCTTACCGTGCCAAAACGAAGGATGCAGAGCCGAAAAAAGAGGGCGCAGAGAAAGCCCTGCCGGAGCTGACCGAAGGACAGACCCTTTCGGTTGCTGCGGCAATCGTCAAAGAAGGCAAAAGCAGTCCGCCTCAGCACTTTACGGAGGACACCCTATTGTCCGCGATGGAGACTGCCGGAAAAGAGGATATGCCGGAGGATGCCGAGCGAAAAGGTCTGGGGACACCGGCCACCCGTGCCGGTATTTTGGAAAAGCTGGTATCTGCCGGTTTTCTGGAACGAAAAAAGAGCAGGAAAACGGTGCAGCTTCTCCCTTCCCACGATGCAGTTTCCCTGATTACCGTTCTGCCGGAACAGCTGCAATCTCCGCTTTTGACTGCCGAGTGGGAGTACCGCCTGGGAGAGATCGAGCGCGGGCAGCTTGCCCCGGAGGAGTTTCTGGACGGGATCAGCACCATGCTGAAAGATCTGGTGGGAACTTATCAGGTCATCAAGGGAACCGAGTACCTGTTCACTCCGCCCCGTGAGGTGGTAGGCAAATGCCCTCGCTGCGGCGGTGAAGTTGCAGAACTGCAAAAAGGCTTCTTCTGTCAGAATGATTCTTGCAAATTTGCAATCTGGAAAAATAACAAATGGTGGGCTGCCAAGAAAAAACAGCCGACCAAGGCTGTGGTGTCTGCACTGCTGAAAGATGGCCGTGTCCGTGTGACGGGCCTATATTCGGAGAAAACCGGCAAGACCTACGATGCCACTGTGGTTTTGGAGGATGATGGACAGTACGCCAACTTCAAGCTGGAATTTGACCAGCGGAAAGGAGGCAGCCGATGAAGCTCTCTTTAGTGGAACGGGAAACCATTCTCCTCTATAACCAGGCAGAACCAATGGCTGAGGTCTACACCCACGATCCCCGTCTGATGGAGAAGCTGGAACTGCTGGCAAAAAAGCACCCCGACCAGATCACCCGAAAGGACGCCCATAACTTTACCGTCCCCAAGCGGTGTGTATCAGTCAGGGAGCCATATAGCGCAGAACGCCGCAAAGCCGCCAGTGAGCGTGCGAAAGCCGCCGGATACCAGCCCCCTGTGAAAAAGTCCGGCAGTTAAAGGCACATGGCAGAGAATGTATTTGAAGCGGTCAAGCAGTCGGTCAGCACCAGAGAAGCGGCAGCGTTTTATGGGATCGAGGTCAAACGAAATGGTATGGCCTGCTGTCCCTTTCACGATGATAAGAACCCCAGCATGAAGGTAGACCAGCGGTTCCACTGCTTTGGCTGCGGTGAAGATGGGGATGTGATCGACTTTACCGCAAAGCTCTTTGACCTCTCCCCAAAAGAAGCGGCGGAGAAACTGGCACAGGACTTTGGCCTGATCTATGACAGTCAGGCCCCTCCCCGCAGGAGGTATGTCCGGCAGAAAACCGAGGCACAAAAGTTTCGGGAGGACCGGCAGCGGTGTTATCGCGTACTGTCCGATTACTACTATCTGCTGAAAAAATGGGAGAGCGACCATTCTCCCCGGACACCGGAGGAAGAACCGCACCCCCGTTTTGTGGAAGCAATCCAGAAGAAAACCTATGTAGAGTACCTGTTGGACCTTTTTCTTTATGAAAGTGAAGAAGAACAAAAGGCATGGATTGCAGAACACACAGCAGAAATCACACACTTGGAAAGGAGATTGAAAATCATGGCTGAGAACAAACCCACCAACCGAGAGCGGCTAAGGGAAATCACAGATGGCATCGAGCAGGGGATCAAGGAACTGTTTGAGAGTGAAAAGTATATGCGCTATCTGTCCGTCATGTCCCGCTTCCACCGCTATTCGGTAAACAACACCATGCTCATCTATATGCAGAAGCCGGACGCCACTTTGGTAGCCGGATACAATAAGTGGAAAGACCAGTTTGAGCGTCATGTAAAAAAGGGCGAGCATGGCATTACCATCATCGCCCCCACACCGTATAAGAAGAAAATCGAGGAGCAGAAGCTGGACCCGGATACCAAGGCTCCGATTCTGGATAAAGACGGAAAGATCGTCACAGAGGAAAAAGAAATCGAGATCCCCATGTTTCGCCCGGTCAAGGTCTTTGATGTGAGCCAGACTGATGGGAAACCTTTGCCGGAGCTTGCTTCCTCCCTTTCCGGCAATGTGCCAAATTATGAGGCATTCATGGAGGCTCTGCGCCGCAGTGCGCCGGTGCCGATCACTTTTGAAGCAATGGCCGCCGATACGGACGGCTATTTTTCTGCCGATCATCAGAAAATCGCCATTCGTCAGGGCATGAGCGAGGTGCAGACGGTTTCGGCCGCGGTCCACGAGATTGCCCACAGCAAGCTCCATGACCCTAAAAAATATGAAGTGCTACCGTCATGGAAGGTTGTGCTGGAGAGTGAAGGTGGAACCAAGCATGATTTCAAGCTGGATTTTGCCACAGAAAGAGAAGCTGAACAGTTTGCTTCTGATATGGATTGGCGTTATGTGGACGAAAATCAGTTTGAATGGCGTCTTGCAGTTGAGGAAGATGCAACCGCAGAAAAACAGGCAATCAAAAACCGTCACACGGAAGAAGTGGAGGCTGAAAGCATCTCCTATGCAGTCTGCAAATATTTTGGCATCGAGACCGGAGAAAACAGCTTCGGCTATATTGCAAGCTGGAGTCAGGGCAAGGAACTGAAAGAGCTGAGAGCCAGTTTGGAGACCATCAATAAGACCTCCGGCACTTTGATCTCTGACATTGAGCGCCACTATAAGGAAATCTGCAAAGAGCGTGGAATTGACCCCAATGCAAAAAAAGAGCCGGAAATGGCGGTTCTTGATGCGGAGGCAAACCAGCAGGAGGCTTTGTTTCTAATTGACGATGCCACCTATCTTCATATCCAGCCCTGTGACAGCGGCTGGGACTACACCCTATACGATGCTGCGTCCATGAAAGAGCTGGATGGCGGTCAGCTGGATATGCCGGAGCTTTCCTGCAAAAATGCAGTTCTCCAGATTTGTGATGACAACGATCTGGACAGCACTTCGCTCAGACACGCACCACTGTCCATGATTGAGACCTTGCAGGAAGCGGCTTACCAGCAGATGCAGGCAGGGGCCAGTCAGGTGGCTGTTTCTTCCCAGCTGCCGGAGGCACAGGAACAGACACTGGATGAATACCCAACGCCGGATGAGCAGGTCTCCACACCGGATATGCAGGAATACGGCTACTCCTATGATGGGATGCTCCCTGTTACCAGAGAACGGGCGCTGGAACTGGATGCCGCCGGTTTGACTGTCTATGTGCTGCATGAGGACAATACGGAGAGCATGGTGTTTGACCCGCAGGAAATCATGGATCATGGCGGTCTTTTTGGCGTGGACCGTGAGGAATGGGAGAAAAGCCCTCAGTTCCACGAAAAGGTCATGGAGCGTCAGGAACATCAGCAGGAACGCGAACAGGCATTTCTATCCCAGAACAGAGATTGCTTTGCCATCTATCAGGTGAGCCGTGACGATCCGCAGAATGTGCGCTTTATGAATCTGGATTGGTTAAAGTCCCATGACATTTCCATAGACCGCAGCAATTATGACCTCATTTACACAGCTCCTCTGAGGGAGTCTGGCACTGTGCCGGAGCAGCTGGAAAAACTCTATCAGCAATTCAATCTGGAAAAGCCCGTGGACTTTCACAGTCCCTCCATGAGCGTCAGCGACATCGTTGCGATCAAGCAGGACGGTAAGGTATCCTGTCATTACTGTGACAGTGTTGGTTTTACCCAGATCCCCGGATTCCTGCCGGAAAATCCGCTGAAAAATGCGGAGATGGCCGTGGAGGACGATTACGGCATGATCGACGGTATCATCAACAATGGCGCAAAAGAGCCTACGGTGGCAGAGCTGGAACAGCAGGCCCGCAACGGTCAGTCCATTTCCCTCATGGATTTGGCTGCCGCTGCCCATCGGGAGGAACGGGAAAAGAAAAAGTCCGTCATGGAGCAGCTGAAAAGCCAGCCCAAAGCAGAACACAAAAAGACAGCACCCAAAAAGAGTGCGGAAAGGGAGATTTGATATGGGAAACTTTACTTTTGAGGAAATGAACCTGATGTGCATTTACAATACCGGCAGCCGCACCGGACTGATCGACAGCCTGCGTGAGATGCGCGGCGAGCTTTCGCCGGAGGAAACGGAACTGAGGGAGCTGACCGACAGCGCCCTTACGAAGCTCTGTGCGATGACCGATGAGGACTTTGCCCAGCTGGAGCTGTACCCGGATTTTGACCAGTAAACACCATAACCGCAGGGATGGGGTGGCAATTTGCCACCCCACCTTTTACCCCAAAACTGAAAGGAGGACAGAACACCATGCCAACCAAAGCTGAACTATATGCACAGATGGCGGACAAGGTGGCAACACAGCTCACGGGGAGCTGGCAGGAATGGGCAGGGTTTCTCACTACTGCTTCCCGCCTTTACAAGTACCCGTTCCATGAGCAGCTGATGATCTACGCACAGCGACCGGACGCCACCGCCTGTGCGGAGTACGATTTGTGGAATGAAAAGATGGGCCGGTATGTAAGGCGCGGTTCCAAGGGGATCGCTCTGGTGGATGATTCCGGGGACAGACCTCGCCTGCGTTATGTCTTTGATATTTCCGACACCGGAACCCGTGAACATTCCCGCACTCCCTGGCTGTGGCAGCTGGAGGAGCGCCATCTGGATTCGGTGCAGGCCATGCTGGAGCGCACCTATGATGTTTCCGGTGATGACCTTGCCGGACAGCTCACCGAGGTAGCCGGAAAACTGGCTGAGGAATACTGGACGGAGCATCAGCAGGACTTCTTCTATATCGTTGACGGTTCCTTTTTGGAGGAATATGATGAGTATAACATCGGAGTGCAGTTCAAGGCAGCCGCCACCGTCAGTATCACTTACGCTTTGATGTCCCGCTGTGGACTGGAGCCGGAACGCTACTTCGACCACGAAGATTTCATGGCGATCTTTGATTTCAACACCCCGTCCACCATCGGGGCGCTGGGAACAGCGGTCAGCCAGATCAACCAGCAGGTGCTGCGGCAGATCGGCGTTACCGTCCGAAATGCAGAGCGCGAAGCCAACCAAGAAAGGAGCAAACAAGATGAACAATCCCATGACCTATATCCAGAACGGAGACTATCTGATTCCCGACCTGAAGCTGAGCCAGCAGCCGGAGAAACCCCTGGGCAAGTACGGAAGGATGAGGAAAACCTACCTGAAGGAACACCGTCCCATCCTCTACAACCAGATGCTGCTGAGCGAGAAGCTGTACCCGCACCTTCTGGAGATCGACGAGACCGCCCAGAACAGACTGGAGCAGATGATGCCCCAGCTGGCGAAGGAAGCGGGAGCCACCGAGGAACTGAAAGCCAGCGATCCCATGAAGTGGGTGGGGCTGATGAACACCTGCAAAGCCCAGGCCGAGGAGATCCTGATGGCGGAGCTTATCAACAGCTGACCCTAAACCTGTTCCTCTCCGAAGCGGAACAGATCCAATCCATAGATGAAGCAGAGAATGTAGCGCATACATCCTCTGCTTTTTCTTTTGCCCAAAATGATATTGACCATGTGCTGCGTTTGGGCGGCAATACAGACCGCCAGAGGGAGCGTGTGGTTGCAGCCTTTGAAAAGCAGAAAACCACCGCTGAGATTGCCGAGATACTGAAAACGCTGTACCACGGCGGCAACGGCCTTGGCAGTGTGAGCGCATGGTATGCCGAGGATGGTATCCATCTTTCTCATGGGAAGTCTGTCCGTTATGACAGGTCTGCCCAGGTCATTTCCTGGGAGAGCGCCGCAGAGCGTATCGGGGAGCTTTTGGAGAGCGGCCAGTTTGCCTCCAATGTGGAGCTTGCAGAAGCGGCAGGCTATGAACGCTCCCTCCTTGCCACAAAGTTCTGGAACCTATATCACGATCTCAGTGAGGACGCCAGAGAAGCCGGATATTTGTCCTGCCTGTCAGAGATCAAGGGCAATGGGTTCCCGGAGGAGACCCACCGCCTGACGGAGCAGCTGAATGACCCGGCCTTCCGTCAGACCCTCAAGGAAGAATACGCCGCCTTCTGGACTGCCTATCAGCAGGACCGTGACCTGTTGCGCTTTCACTACCATAGGCCAAGGGAAATCTGGGAGAACCTGAAAGACCTTGACCTGCCCCGCAGGACTTTTTCTTCGGACCTTTTTCAAGTGCCAACCGTCCAGCACTTCATTACCGAGGATGAGATCGACGCCGCCATGACCGGCGGCAGCAGTTTTGCCGGAGGAAAAGGCCGTATCTATGCGTTCTTCATGGAAAACCATACGGATAAGGAAAAAGTGAGATTCCTCAAAGACGAGTATGGCATTGGCGGACGCTCTCATGCCCTGTCCGGCGCAACACACAGCGGCGAAGATCACGATGGGAAAGGACTGCACTATAAAAAGCAGGACTGCCCGGATGTTCACTTGAACTGGGAAAAGGTTGCCAAGCGCATTACCTCTCTTATTCAGAAAGGCCGCTATCTTACCGAACAGGAACAGGCGCAGTATGACAAAATCCAGGCTGAAAAGGAACTGGCCGAAGAAGATGCCATCCAAGCCCAGCAGCCGGATTCTGCCGTGTGGGAATATAACGGTGTCAAGGTGCGCCACCCGGATGATATGATTCTGTATCAGATGGGCGATTTCTTTGAGCTGTACGGTGAGGATGCCAAAGAAGCCGCTGCGGAACTGAACATCAATCTCACTACCCGTGCGATTCCGGGCGGTGGCCGTGTGGAAATGTGCGGGTTTCCGGCAAATCAGCTGGAGCAGATGGTGGAACAGCTGCGTGATAAGCATGATGTGACCATTTCCGCTGTACCGGAGGACGGCAAGGAGCGTCAGGAATATTCCATGCCCTCTATCGACCATGAAGCGGAACAGCACATCAACGCTCAGGAAGCGGAGTTTGGTGCAGACGGGAACAGAGTATTCCGGGATACAGAAGCAACCGCAGCCCCTACCCTTAGGGAGCAGTTTGAGCAGTATAAGCCTGTGGTGACTGCCGCCATTTCCGAGGATGCCGCATACCGCAATGCCTGCGGTCATTCTGACCGTGAAAATGCTGTCATCGAGGGTAATGCCGCTGTGCGCCGTGCGGTTCTTGGCTCTAAGGATATGGAGCTGATCCGCCTTTATTCGGATGTGCCGGAGTTCCGCCAGCGCCTGCACCGGGAAGTGATCGACGAAACCTATCCAAAGCTCCATGAGCTTCTGCGCCCTCTTTCTCAGGAAGATATTGATACTGCCCTTTGTGCATGGAACGGCAATATCGAGAGTAAACACGCTGTCGTCCGCTATATGAAAGACCATGCAAGAGAAAAAGATACCGCCGCATGGCTGGCTCAGGAATACGGCGGCAGTAACAGCAACAGCCTGTTTGTTGTCCGTGCCGGCAGCCCGGAGGAAACGCAGCTGCCCTGGCCGAAGGTACAGCGCAGGATTGCCCAGCTCATTCAGGAGGACCGGTTCTATACCGAAGAAGAACAGGACCGTTTTGACGACATCGACCCAATCGCCATCCGGGAAGCCCTGGAGGAAAGAGGGATTGTCAACGGACAGGTGGCAGACCCGGAAAAACTGGACAATGACCCGTTTATCCAACAGGTGATGTCAGATGCAGAGCAGATCGCAGCTGCCGAGACAGAGCAGACTTCCGAAGTTTCCATTTCCGATGAGGAATATGATGCAGTTCGCAGTCCAATTCCGCAAAAGACTTCCTACGACCCTGCCGCCCCGGTTTATGCCGTGGGCGATACCGTGTATATCGAGGATGACGCCTATCAGATCACCGAGCTGCGGGAGGACACCGTACAGCTTCTGCCCACCGGGATGGTATATCCCATCTACCGGGCAGAGCGCAAAGAACAGTTCGAGCAGCTGCTTCGGGCAGACCGCCGCAATGCTTACTATACCGAGTTTCTTCCCATTGACCCGGACAAGGCAGATCAGGACTTGCGGGATGTATTGTCCCATGGACTGATGGATGAAGCAGATAAAAAACAGGTTTCCACGCTGCTGCAATCCGGCAGGAGCAACAGCGAGATCGCCTACTGGCTGAGCAGAGCCTATTCCGGTGAGATCGAGACACTGAATCTGGAGACCGGCGATATTGCCGATTACCGTACCACGGCACAGGGCATAGAACTGGAAGTCATGGATGCAGAGGAAAAGCGTCTGGCTATGCTGTATTTCCGCTGGGATGAGGTTGCGCCTTTGCTGCGCGGGATGTATGCCCGTCAGCTGGATGGCTTTGGACAGGAACAGCCCCAACCGGCTGCCGAATCCCCGACCTTCCATTCCGAGACCGTGGCCGTCTATCCGGGCGATAAGAACAATCTGCCTTATGATGTGGTGGTGGAACGACTGCATATCGAGGAGCCGGAGCCGCCAGCCCCTGTGACTGAGCCGGAGAAAACCTTTGAGGAAGTGCTGGACGAACACCCGGTTTCCATTCAGGTCAATGGCCAGTGGCAGACCTTCCCCAATGCCAAAGCTGCCGAGGAAGCCTCCTATGAGGAATACAAGGACAACCTGCGCCGCAATGCACAGAACTTCCGCATTACCGATGAGCATTTGGGCGAAGGCGGTCCGAAAGCCAAGTTCCAGGCAAATATCAATGCCATTCGTTTGCTGAAAGAGTTGGAAGCTGCCGGACAGCAGGCAAGCCCGGAACAACAGGAAGTCCTATCCCGCTATGTGGGCTGGGGCGGTCTTTCTGATGCCTTTGACCCGGAGAAACCGGCATGGGCTTCCGAGTATGCCCAGCTGAAAGAGCTGCTGACCCCGGAGGAATATGCCGCCGCCAGAAGCTCTACCCTCAACGCCCATTACACCAGCCCTACGGTCATTCAGGCCATCTATGAAGCGGTGGGCCGTATGGGATTTGAGACCGGAAATATTCTGGAGCCATCTATGGGTGTGGGCAATTTCTTCGGTATGCTGCCGGAGGAAATGCGAAACAGCCGTCTGTACGGCGTGGAGCTGGACCCGGTTTCCGGGCGCATCGCAAAGCAGCTCTATCCCAAGGCGGACATCACAGTAGGCGGCTTTGAGACCACCGACAGGCGTGACTTCTTTGACCTTGCCATCGGCAATGTACCTTTCGGTCAGTATCAGGTCAACGACAAAGCCTACAACAAGCTGAACTTTAGTATTCACAACTACTTTTTCGCCAAAGCACTGGACCAGGTGCGTCCCGGCGGTGTGGTGGCTTTTGTGACTTCCCGCTATACCATGGACGCCAAGGATTCCACCGTGCGCCGCTATCTTGCCCAGCGTGCCGAGCTGCTGGGAGCTATCCGTCTGCCTAATGACGCGTTCAAAAAGAATGCCGGTGCCGAGGTGGTATCGGACATCATCTTCCTCCAAAAGCGGGACCGCCCGCTGGACATCGTGCCGGAATGGACTCAAACCGGACAGACGGAGGACGGATTTGCCATCAACCGGTATTTTATCGACCACCCGGAAATGGTGCTGGGCAGACAGGAGCCGGTAAGCACTGCTCATGGTATGGACTACACCGTGAACCCTATCGAGGGACTGGAGCTTTCCGACCAGCTGCATGATGCGGTGAAGTATATTCATGGCACTTATCAGGAGGCAGAGCTGCCGGAGCTGGGCGAAGGCGAAGCTATTGACACCTCCATTCCTGCCGACCCCAATGTGAAGAACTATTCCTATGCCATTGTAGACGGGCAGGTGTACTACCGGGAAAACAGCCGTATGGTGCGCCCTGACCTCAACGCCACCGCCGAAGCCCGTGTAAAAGGTCTTGTGGAACTGCGTGATTGTGTGCAGGAACTGATCGACCTTCAGATGGATGCAGCGGTTCCAGACAGCACCATTACCCAAAAGCAGGCGGAACTGAACAGCCTCTATGACAGCTTTTCTGCCAAATAC
>OHDD01001067.1_pt1 | contig 12194 bp, 7 predicted proteins | sample 1566941 | NCBI WGS metagenome assembly OHDD01 (sample SAMEA3879580, study PRJEB24766) | human gut metagenome | biome: human-associated habitat; feature: feces | place: USA | collected 1985/1987 | reverse complement strand
CATCGTCCGTGAAGAGAGTTCGTTGGTGTCCACGCCGCCGAGGGTCACCTCCGCCGTCCGGTAGCCTTCGGTGCCGTTCGGCTGCACGCGCCAGGCGGTTAACGTCTCCACCAGCGTCTGCTGATCGCGAACGTTCAGTTGCTTGAGCGTCACATCAGGTATCTGCCCCAGCTGCTGCAGACACTCCACCAGCCGCTTCGGCAGCTGCATCGCCAGGGTGTTCTTCAGGCTCTGGTTGGGATGCGCGCTGCGCTGCTCGTTAAGGAAGTCATCAAGATCGCAGTCCGGTAGCAGATTAACGGTGACGAACTCGCCGGGCTGCCAGTAGCTGGAAATTTGCAGCACCGCCGGTCCGGAAAGGCCGCGGTGGGTGAACAGCAGATTTTCGCGAAACAGAGTGCCGTTCTCGGCGGTAATGGTCGACGGCACCGACACGCCGGAGAGGACCTGCAGCTGCTCAAGCAATGGCTTGTGGAGGGTAAACGGCACCAGCCCCGCGCGGGTCGGCAGCACCTTCAGGCCGAACTGCTCGGCGACTTTATAGCCAAACGGCGAGGCGCCGAGCCCCGGCATCGACAGACCGCCGGAGGCGATCACCAGCTTTTTGGTCACCAGCGTTTCGCCGTTCACCTGTAGCCGGTAGCCTTGTTCATCGCGCTCCACGCTGAGGATTTCGCTGCGCAGACGGATCTGCACGCCGCCCTTTTCACATTCCGCGAGCAGCAGATTGACGATCTGCTCCGCCGAATCATCGCAAAACAGCTGGCCGAGGGTCTTCTCATGCCAGGCGATGCCGTATTTACCGACCAGCTCGATAAAGTCCCACTGGGTGTAGCGCGCCAGGGCAGATTTGCAAAAATGCGGGTTTTGGCTCAAATAGGCCGCCGGTTCAACATACATGTTGGTAAAGTTGCAGCGGCCGCCGCCGGACATCAGAATTTTTCGCCCCGGCTTTTTGCCGTTATCCAGCAGCAGGACGCGGCAGCCAAGCTGGCCCGCCTGCGCTGCGCAAAACATTCCCGCCGCTCCGGCGCCAACGACAATGGCATCAAACCTTTCCACACCGCGTTCCTCGTTCCCCAATTGTCGGGTTTTGTAAATATTTCACTCTGGTCACACCAGCGGGAAAAATCCCGCATTAGATACATCATTGAAAGATATAGGATTACTCCCAACAGGGTAAAACCTAAACAGGAAGAAAATCAAAAAAAGTCTATATTTCACTTTGCCCGCGCCGCTAAAGTCACTGATAATGCGCCGCGTTCATGTCCTCAAAATGGCGTAACGTCCTATGCTACATTTATTTGCCGGTCTGGATTTACATACCGGACTATTATTATTGCTTGCTTTAGCTTTTGTACTGTTTTACGAAGCGATTAACGGTTTCCATGATACCGCAAACGCGGTGGCTACGGTTATCTACACTCGCGCAATGCGCTCACAGCTCGCTGTGGCGATGGCGGCGCTCTTCAACTTCTTCGGCGTTCTGCTGGGCGGTCTCAGCGTAGCCTATGCCATCGTGCATATGCTGCCGACCGATCTGCTGCTTAACATGGGTTCCGCACATGGCCTCGCCATGGTGTTCTCTATGCTGCTGGCGGCGATCATCTGGAACCTCGGCACCTGGTACTTCGGTCTTCCAGCTTCCAGTTCTCATACCCTGATTGGTGCCATCATCGGCATTGGTTTAACCAATGCGCTGATGACCGGTACTTCCGTGGTTGATGCGCTGAATATCCCGAAAGTCATCGGTATTTTTGCTTCGCTTATCATCTCGCCGATCGTCGGTCTGGTGATCGCGGGCGGCCTGATTTTCCTGCTGCGTCGCTACTGGAGCGGAACCAAAAAACGCGCGCGTATCCACCTGACGCCCGCAGAGCGTGAAAAGAAAGACGGCAAGAAAAAGCCGCCGTTCTGGACCCGTATCGCGCTGATCCTGTCTGCTATTGGCGTGTCGTTCTCTCACGGTGCTAACGATGGGCAGAAAGGCATTGGCCTGGTGATGCTGGTGCTGATCGGCGTCGCGCCGGCGGGTTTCGTGGTGAATATGAATGCCTCTGGTTACGAAATCACCCGTACCCGCGATGCGGTCAACAACGTGGAAACCTTCTTCCAGCAGCGTCCTGAACTGCTGAAAAAAGCCACCGGCGTCGATCAGCTGGTGCCTTCTCCGGATACCAATACCGCGGCCAATGGCGAGTTCCACTGCCATCCGGCGAACACCATCAACGCCCTTGACCGCGTCAAAACCATGCTGACCGGCGTTGAGAACTACGAGTCGCTAAAACCGGAACAGCGCGGCCAGCTGCGTCGCATCATGCTCTGCATCTCCGACACCACCGACAAGGTGGCGAAGCTGCCGGATGTGAGCGCTGACGACCAGCGTCTGCTGAAGAAACTGAAAACCGATATGCTGAGCACCATCGAGTACGCGCCAATCTGGATTATCATGGCTGTCGCGCTGGCGCTGGGTATCGGCACCATGATCGGCTGGCGCCGCGTGGCGACCACCATCGGTGAGAAGATTGGTAAGAAAGGCATGACCTACGCTCAGGGGATGTCGGCTCAGATGACCGCAGCGGTTTCTATCGGTCTGGCGAGCTACACCGGGATGCCGGTTTCCACCACCCACGTACTCTCCTCCTCGGTAGCGGGGACGATGCTGGTGGATGGCGGTGGTCTGCAGAAAAAGACGGTGACCAGCATTCTGATGGCCTGGGTGCTGACCCTGCCGGCAGCGATTATCCTTTCAGGCGTCCTTTACTGGCTCTCCCTGAAACTGATTTAAGCGTTATTCGTTCAAAACGGGCCAGCTTGCTGGCCCGTTTTTTTATTCTGAAACGTTAGTGCCAGATCATCAGCGCAATCAGGCTCACCACCACCAGGCCGCACAGGGCGCTGGTCAGGATAAACTGGCGACGAACACGTTCGCAGCGACGAATAAATTCATCATCGTGATGGTCACGGTAGCGCTGGGCATAGATATACCACACCAGCCGCATCTGTTTGCTGGGCTGCCCGTGCGAGGTAAAAAAGCCGCCGCCATCAACATACTGATAGAGCAAGGGATCGCAACCACGTAGCACCACCAATAATGCACGCAACGATGAGAAGTAGCGTGCCATATTCACCACACAAACGACACACAGGGCCCAAAACAGCGCAATAGTGCTGATCATACCTCCTCCCCGGCGACCCGCCTACGGAGAAAACCTCCGCGGCTACCGCTCCCCAAATAACCCACGACGATACCGTAAAGAGTGCGATTCCGATCACATTTATTTTTCCGACCGGCTCATTAAATAGTGTAGGAGATCCATTAATTTTTTTACCACAAGGTTATTCGTTATCAATACGTAAGACGGATAAATTTGTTTAACTTTTAGGTGAACCCAGTGCATTGACGGAGTGCGGGGGGCGCTATAAGGTAGGAAATATCTTCTACAATGAAGTCCTTAAAGGCTACCCTCCCGCGAATGTAGCACGCAGGACGCGGGCGAAACGGCAGCGCCAGCTGTCAGGTCCAATGGTCATCGACAAACTTATGGAAGGAGTAACACTATGGCTTACAAACATATTCTGATTGCAGTAGACCTGTCCCCGGAGAGTAAAGTACTGGTTGAAAAAGCCGTTTCTATGGCCCGCCCGTATAACGCGAAAGTCTCCCTGATCCATGTGGATGTGAATTACTCCGACCTCTACACCGGGCTGATTGACGTTAACCTCGGCGACATGCAAAAACGCATCTCCGAAGAGACCCATCACGCGCTGACCGAGCTCTCGACCAACGCAGGCTATCCCATCACCGAGACCCTGAGCGGCAGCGGCGACCTTGGCCAGGTGCTGGTCGATGCGATTAAAAAATACGATATGGACCTGGTGGTCTGCGGCCATCATCAGGACTTCTGGAGCAAGCTGATGTCCTCTGCCCGCCAGCTGATTAACACCGTTCATGTCGACATGCTGATCGTCCCGCTGCGCGACGAAGAAGACGAATAACCGTCTCGTTTTATCCGCGCAATACGCCCGCCGATGCGGGCGTTTTTTATTTTCGCTTTCCCTCGCCATGCGGCAGAACTTCAATCCATAAAATCGCCATTCAATTAGTGTGATCAACCAGTTATTCGGCGAAATATCTATATAATAATCTATTCCATAAGCCAATAACCGCAGCATGGCGAGTTATCAGACATTTTCGGCGCGTTCTGGCATACGCGTTCATACTTTTTGGGAAAGTAATACAAGGCGAAGGAATATGAATACAACTGCACCTACGGGCTTGCTGCAGCAACCTCGTCCGTTCTTTATGATCTTCTTTGTGGAGCTCTGGGAACGTTTTGGCTATTACGGCGTTCAGGGGATCCTGGCGGTCTTCTTTGTTAAACAGCTGGGCTTCTCTCAGGAACAGGCCTTTATCACCTTCGGCGCCTTCGCGGCGCTGGTTTACGGGCTGATCTCCATCGGCGGCTACGTGGGCGACCATTTGCTGGGGACCAAACGCACGCTGGTGCTCGGCGCCATTGTGCTGGCTATCGGCTACTTTATGACCGGGATGTCGCTGCTGAAACCGCAGCTGATCTTTATCGCTCTCGGCACCATCGCCGTCGGCAACGGTTTGTTTAAAGCCAACCCGGCGAGCCTGCTCTCCAAATGCTATCCGCCGAAGGATGCCCGTCTCGACGGGGCATTTACCCTGTTCTATATGTCGATAAACATCGGTTCGCTGCTGTCGCTGTCGCTGGCGCCGGTGATCGCCGAAAAATTTGGCTACGCGGTAACCTATAACCTGTGCGGCGCGGGGCTGATTATCGCGCTGCTGGTCTACTTCGCCTGCCGCGGGATGGTGAAAGATATTGGCTCCGAGCCGGATCATCGCCCCCTCAGCCTACGCAATCTGGCGCTGGTGCTGGCCGGTACGGTGGTAATGATTTTTCTCTGCGCCTGGCTGATGCATAACGTGATGATCGCCAACCTGGTGCTGATTGTTCTGTCGGTCGTGGTTATTGCGTTCTTTTTCCGTGAGGCGTTTCGCCTCGATAAAACCGGACGCAACAAAATGTTCGTCGCCTTTATTCTGATGATCGAGGCGGTGCTGTTTTACATTCTGTATGCCCAGATGCCGACCTCGCTGAACTTCTTCGCCATCAACAACGTCCATCATGAGATCCTTGGCTTTACCATCAACCCGGTCAGCTTCCAGGCGCTGAATCCCTTCTGGGTAGTGGTCGCCAGCCCGGTGCTGGCGGCGATCTACACCCATCTCGGTCATAAGGGTAAAGACCTGACCATGCCGGTGAAATTTACCCTCGGGATGTTCCTCTGCGCGCTGGGCTTTCTCACCGCCGCGGCGGCCGGGATGTGGTTCGCCGACGCCCAGGGGTTAACCTCGCCGTGGTTTATTGTGCTGGTTTATCTGTTCCAGAGTCTGGGCGAACTGTTAATCAGCGCTCTGGGGCTGGCGATGGTTGCCGCACTGGTGCCGCAGCATCTGATGGGCTTTATTCTGGGGATGTGGTTTCTGACCCAGGCCGCCGCGTTCCTGCTGGGCGGCTATGTGGCGACCTTTACCGCGGTGCCGGCAAACATCACCGATCCGCTGCAGACCTTGCCGGTCTATACCAATGTGTTCAGTAAAATTGGCCTGGTGACGCTGGGCGTCACGGTGGTGATGGCGCTGATGGTGCCGTGGCTGAACCGGATGATTAATACACCGGCCAGCGCCGAGTAACCGTTTGAGATGGCCGATCCGCTGGCGCCGTTTGTTTAAATATTGCGGTTCCCGGCTTGCGCTACAATTTGGTAGCCCGGATAAGGCGCTTTGCCCGCTATCCGGGTGATATCACAACGGCGAAAAATTACGCCGGCGTACCGGCGTAAATATCAAACCGATGTCCTTTGGTCACCACCGCGTTAGGCGTGGCGACATCCGCCAGCGGCGGCGCATAATCCGGGCGCTTGACCACCACTCGTTTGGTCGCCAACTGACGCGCTGGCGCCAACAGGCCATCGGCGTCTAAATCCGGCCCCACCAGCGACTGAAAGACGCGCATCTCTTTCTTCACCAGCGCGCTTTTCTGCTTATGCGGGAACATCGGATCGAGGTACACCACCTGCGGGCGCGGGGTGATATCGGTTAACGCCGTCAGGCTGGAGGCGTGGATCAGCTGCAGCCGCTCCTGCAGCCAGCCGCCGATTTCCGCGTCAGCATAGCCGCGCGCCAGGCCATCATCGAGCAGCGCGGCGACCACCGGATTACGCTCCAGCATCCGCACGCGACAGCCGACCGACGCCAGCACAAAGGCATCGCGTCCCAGCCCGGCCGTCGCATCGACGACATCCGGCAGGTAATCGCCTTTAATACCCACCGCTTTAGCCACCGCTTCGCCGCGGCCGCCGCCAAACTTGCGCCGGTGGGCCATCGCCCCGCCGACGAAATCGACGAAGATGCCGCCAAGCTTGGGCTCATCGCGCTTGCGTAGCTCCAGATGCTCCGTCGTCAGCACCAGCGCCATCGGGTTACCGTCATCCTGCTCCAGCCCCCAGCGGGCGGCTAAAACAGATAAGGCGCCGTCACCGGCGCCTGTTTCATCAATTAAGCAGATCTTCACGTAGCAATCAGCCTTTGATCCCGTAATGCTCCAGCATCGCGTCCAGCTGCGGCTCACGCCCGCGGAAGCGTTTGAACAGCTCCATCGGCTCTTCGGAACCGCCGCGGCTCAGGATATTGTCGAGGAACGACTGACCGGTTTCACGGTTGAAAATCCCCTCTTCTTCGAAGCGTGAGAAGGCGTCTGCCGCCAGCACGTCGGCCCACAGGTAGCTGTAGTAACCTGCCGCATAGCCGCCAGCGAAGATGTGGCTGAAGGCGTGCGGGAAGCGGCCCCAGGTCGGCCCCGGCACCACGGCGACCTGCTTTTTAATCTCGGCCAGGGTCTCAAGGATTTTCGCCCCCTGCTCCGGTTTGTACTCCGCATGCAGGCGGAAATCGAACAGGCCGAACTCCAGCTGGCGCAGAATAAACATCGCCGCCTGGTAGTTTTTCGCCGCCAGCATTTTCTCCAGCAGCTCCTGCGGCAGCGGTTCTCCGGTTTCATAATGGCCGGAGATAAACGCCAGCGCTTCCGGCTCCCAGCACCAGTTCTCCATAAACTGGCTCGGCAGCTCGACCGCATCCCACGGCACCCCGCTGATGCCGGAAACCCCGGCGGTGTCGATGCGGGTCAGCATATGGTGCAGACCGTGGCCGAACTCGTGGAACAGGGTGATCACTTCGTCATGGGTGAACAGCGCCGGCTTGCCGTTGACCGGGCGGTTGAAGTTACAGGTCAGGTAGGCGACCGGCTTCTGCAGGGAACCATCCAGTTTACGCATCTGGCCGACGCAGTCGTCCATCCACGCCCCCCCGCGCTTATGCTCGCGGGCATACAGGTCGAGATAGAAGCTGCCGCGCAGCTCGTTGTGTTCGTCATACAGCTCGAAGAAGCGCACTTCCGGATGCCACACATCGACATCGGTACGCTCTTTAGCGGTAATACCGTAAATGCGCTTAACCACTTCAAACAGGCCGCTAACGGCTTTGTTTTCCGGGAAATAGGGGCGCAGCTGCTCATCACTGATGCTGTAGAGGTGCTGCTTCTGTTTTTCGCTGTAGTAGGCAATGTCCCACGGCTGCAGCTCATCGACGCCAAACTCGGCTTTGGCGAAGGCGCGCAGCTGGGCCAGCTCTTTTTCGCCCTGCGGACGGGCGCGTTTTGCCAGGTCGGTGAGGAAATCGAGCACCTGCTGCGGATCCTTCGCCATTTTGGTGGCGAGGGATTTATACGCATAGCTGTCAAAGCCCAACAGCTGCGCCAGCTCGTGACGCAGGGCGAGGATCTCCGCCATCACCGGGCTGTTATCCCATTTCCCGGCGTTCGGGCCCTGATCGGAGGCGCGGGTGGAATAGGCGCGATACATCTCTTCGCGCAGCGCCTGGTTATCGCAGTAGGTCATCACCGGCAGATAGCTCGGAATATCCAGGGTCAGCAGATACCCTTCCTGCTCTTTGGCCTGCGCCTGAGCCTGAGCGGCGGCCAGCGCGCTTTCCGGCATGCCGGCCAGATCGGCGACATCGGTCACCAGCTTGTTCCAGCCCATGGTGGCGTCGAGGACGTTGTTGCTGTACTGGTTGCCCAGCTCAGAGAGGCGCGCGGCGATTTCACCGTAGCGTTTCTGCGCCTCCGGCGGCAGGCCAATCCCGGATAATTCAAAATCGCGCAGCGCGTTATCAACCGCTTTTTTCTGCGCGGTATTCAGCGTGGCGTAGTTATCGCCATCGCGCAGGTCGCGATAGGCTTTATACAGGCCTTCATGCTGGCCGACCCAGGTGCTGTACTCGGAGAGCAGCGGCAGCGTCTGTTCGTAGGCCTCACGCAGTTCAGGGCTGTTTTTAACCGAATTCAGATGGCTGACAGGCGAGAAGATGCGTCCCAGCACATCGTCCACTTCCGCCAGCGGCTGGCAAAGATTTTCCCAGCTATACGGCGCGCCATGCGCCACCGCGCTTTCCACCGCGGCCCGGCAATCCTCCAGCGCTTTGGTGACCGCAGGGACCACGTGCTCTGGTTTGATCGCAGAAAAAGGCGGCAGGGAGAAAGGCGTCAATAATGGATTGGTCATATGCGCTGTCCTGTTGAAAAGGGTGAATGAAGCGCGCGTCCGGCGCTTATGCATGAGATCTAGAATGGGGGATAGTTGGGGGAATTTCAATGACGGGCGGTGCGTCAGCCTGGGTATTGCTGCGATAAGTCCGCCCGTTGCCGGAAAAGCGCGACACGCAGTGCAGCGTGCCGGAAACCACATTACTGCCTTTTTTGCGCCATCTCCCAGGCCGCCGACAGATTCAACCGCTGCCAGAATTGCTGTTCGGGGGCGGTGCCGGATAGCGGGTAACCCGCCGGCAGCGCGGTGTTGACCATCAACGTTCGACGCTGAGCCGCTGACAGATGCGGCAGGGCATCTTCCAGCAGCACTTCCGCCCCCTCCGGCACCTGTAAACGCGGCTGCGGACCCTTCTGCTGCGGCAGATCGTAGGTCATGGTGAAGCGAGAGAAATCACGCATCGCCGGATCGCGCCAGGGATCGTCTTTCACGCTGCTCTTCGCGCACTCGGCAAGCGATGTGCCGCAGGCCTTCGCCAGCGCGGCGCGCAGCTGATCGCGGGCTTCGTTAAATAATACCCGGTAGTGCGGATCGTTAAGATAGTGGGCCACGTTGCGCTCGGCCACCATTCGCGAGCCGATCACGTCCAGCGGGTAGTGGACGCCCAGCACGATGCGCGAGTAGCCATAGCGGGCGCCGCGCGCCACCAGCGCGTCGTAGCGCTCCGGGATCATCGCCGCCAGCAGCAGCGCATCGGTATAGCCGGTGTTGGTGTGGCCGCTGGGGAACGAGCCGCCGTCGGCGGTGTAGGGCTGGTTATCTTTCACCACCACATCGTCAGGCACCAGGTGAATGGTGTTGCCCTGCACCAGAAACGGCCGCGGATTATTGAAGTGCTTTTTCGCCTCGCCGGTGCTGACCTCCGAGGCTTTGATCAACGCTGCCGCTTTCCCCAGCGCGCCCTGGTCATAGGCGGTCAGAAACGCTTTGCCAAGGCGTGGCCCCAGCGCATCGCTGAGGAAGTAGAGGTAGCTAATGCCTTCCGCATCGGCCAGCGCCTGACGGCGCGTGGTCTGCACGGCGTCGCGATTGATGGCGGTCACCGTCGCCAGATTCTGCTTCACGACGGTCTCCGGCAGGGTGCTGAACGCCGACAGCAGCGCAATGCCCGCCTGCTGGTTGGCCCGGGTCTGGAAGTCATAGCCGCTGGCCTTCAGCCAGGCGGTATCGGCCTGAGTTTGGTTTTGTTTGGTGCGCGCCAGCCGATCGCGGGTCAGCGTGGCGGCATTCCCCTGCAGAGCGTGGCGTAGCTGCGCCAGCGCCTGTTGCTCAAGATCGTCATACGCCTGGCTGGAGGCAGCCGGCGTCACGCTATTGGCGAGGGCCGCCGCCCTGTTCAGCGGGATGTCTTTAGCCAGAACCGGTTGCGCCAGCAGCAGCGCGACGGCGTCGGCCACCGGACGGTAGTTCTGCTGTTCTTCGACAAACTGTTCAAAATCGTGGAAGCGGTTCGGATCCAACAGACGCAGGCGCGCAAAATGGCTCTCCATTCCCAGCTGTTCCGGTGTCGCGGTCAGCAGCAGGATACCCGGCACGCGCTCAGCCAGCTGTTCAATAGCCTGATATTCACGGCTCGGCGCCTCTTCGCTCCACACCAGGTGGTGCGCTTCGTCGACCACCATCAGGTCCCACTCGGCGTCGCACAGGTGCTCCAGGCGCTGCTTGCTGCGACGCACGAAGTCTAAAGAGCAGATCACCAGCTGTTCGGTTTCGAACGGATTGTAGGCATCGTGCTGCGCTTCGGCGTAGCGCTCGTCGTCGAACAGCGAGAAACGCAGGTTGAAACGGCGCAGCATCTCCACCAGCCACTGGTGCTGGAGGGTTTCCGGGACCACGATCAGCACGCGCTCGGCGGCGCCGGAGAGCAGCTGCTGGTGCAGGATCATCCCGGCTTCAATGGTTTTACCTAAGCCCACTTCATCGGCCAGCAGGACGCGCGGCGCGTGACGACGGCCCACATCGTGGGCAATATGCAGCTGGTGCGGGATCAGGCTGGTGCGCTGGCCGCGCAGGCCGCTCCACGGCATGCGGTACTGTTCGCTCTGGAACTTGCGCGCGCGGTAGCGCAGGGCAAAGCGATCCATGCGGTCGATTTGGCCGGCGAACAGGCGGTCCTGCGGTTTGCTGAATACCAGTTTGCTGTCGAGCAGCACTTCACGTAGGGTGACGTTCGCTTCCTGGGTGTCCAGGCGGGTGCCAGTGTAGGACAGCAGCCCGTTCTCTTCATTCACTTTGTCAACGTGGAGCTGCCAGCCTTCATGGCTGGTGATGGTGTCGCCCGGGTTAAACATTACGCGGGTGATCGGGGAATCGTTGCGAGAGTACAGACGGTTTTCGCCGATGGCGGGGAAAAGGAGAGTGACCATGCGCGCATCCAGCGCTACCACCGTCCCTAATCCTAGTTCGCTCTCTGTGTCGCTAATCCAGCGTTGACCAAGTGTAAAAGGCATATATGTTCGGCTCTTTAGTTCTTTAATTGCAGGCAATAGTTGATCATCTCCATGAACAATCGGAGATGCGTCAAAATTGGGGCCAGGAATGGAAAGGGCGCTATATTACTGGATGGCAGAACGTTCGTCACGTTCTCCTCACGCTTCATTTTTAGGCTTTCGTGCCCGTGGAATGGGTGACAAAAAATCAAAATAGCCCCAACTGTCCTGTCACTATTGTAGCAAAGTCATCGTTGACGAAGGGCAGGATCCCTTCCGCCACCGGCTGCAACTGCTTTGTTAAATAGTGATCGTAATCGAGCGGCGACTGCTGGTAATCCACCGGCTCCGGGCCGCTGGTGGTCCAGACGTATTTGATGGTGCCGCGCTGCTGATACTGCTGCGCCCGCCCAAGCTTCAGGTTGTGTTCATCGGCAAGCCGGGCGGCGCGCACGTGCGGCGGTACGTTGCGCTGATACTCCGCCAGCGGCCGGCGCAGGCGTTTGCGATAAACCAGCTGTTCGTCGAGCTCGCCGTTCATCAGCCTGGCGATAGTCTCCCGCACATAATCCTGATACGGCTGGTTGCGGAAGATGCGCAGGTATAACTCCTGTTGAAACTGCTGGGCCAGCGGCGTCCAGTCGGTACGCACCGTTTCCAGCCCCTTAAACACCATGCGCTGGGCATCGCCCTCCTGAATCATCCCGGCATAGCGCTTCTTGCTGCCGGTATCGGCGCCGCGGATCGTCGGCATTAAAAAGCGGCAGAAGTGGGTTTCATACTCCAGCTCCAGGGCGCTGGTAAGCTGGCTTTTGCTAAGCTCCTGCGACCACCAGGCGTTGACATCGCTGACCAGCTCGCGGCCGATCTCCGCCGCCTGGGCTTCGCTGTGCGGGCGCTTAAGCCAGACGAAGGTGGAGTCGGTATCGCCGTAGATAACGTCATAGCCTTTGGCTTCAATTAACGCTTTAGTCTGGCGCATGATCGCATGGCCGCGCATGGTGATCGACGAGGCGAGACGCGGGTCGAAGAAGCGGCAGGCGCTGGTCCCTAGCACGCCGTAAA